>Ga0206117_100056_pt1 | contig 234801 bp, 202 predicted proteins | sample 3A5Ametagenome_FD_177997 | JGI IMG/M metagenome (GOLD analysis project Ga0206117, IMG submission 177997) | Enriched microbial communities from leaf-cutter ant dump, University of Wisconsin, Madison, United States - 3A5A | ecosystem: Environmental > Terrestrial > Nest > Insects nest > Nest dump... | reverse complement strand
CTTCGCCCATGGCGAGGTGTACATGATTGGTTCCTACGTGGCCTTCATCGTCCTTGCCGGACTGGCCATGATGGGTATCCACTCACTGCCGCTGCTGATGACCGCCGCGTTCATCGCGACGATCGTCGTAACCAGTGCCTACGGCTACAGTATCGAACGGGTCGCGTACCGGCCGTTGCGTAACAGCAACCGCCTGATCCCGCTGATTTCCGCCATCGGCATGTCGATTTTCCTGCAGAACACCGTACTGCTTTCCCAGGATTCCAAGGACAAGTCCATTCCCAACCTGATTCCGGGGAGCATCTCCTTCGGCCCGGGTGGCGCGGAGGAAGTCCTGATTTCCTACATGCAGATCCTGGTCTTCGTGGTCACCCTGATCGCCATGACCGGCCTCACCCTGTTCATCTCCCGCTCGCGTCTGGGCCGGGCCTGCCGGGCCTGTGCCGAAGACATCAAGATGGCCAACCTGCTGGGGATCAACACCAACAACATCATCGCCCTGACCTTCGTCATCGGTGCCGCCCTGGCCGCCGTGGCCGCGGTACTGCTGAGCATGCAGTACGGCGTGATCAACCCCAACGCCGGCTTCCTGGTGGGCCTGAAGGCCTTCACCGCGGCAGTGCTCGGCGGCATCGGCAGCATCCCGGGCGCCATGCTCGGTGGCCTGGTGCTGGGTGTGGCCGAAGCCTTCGGCGCTGACATCTTCGGTGACCAGTACAAGGACGTCGTGGCGTTCGGCCTGCTGGTTCTCGTTCTGTTGTTCCGGCCGACCGGCATCCTGGGCCGTCCGGAGGTTGAGAAAGTATGAACAGACATCTCAAAGCGGCGTTCTTCAGCGCCCTGCTGGTCTGGGCCGTGGCCTTCCCGGTTCTTGGCCTGAAACTCAGCATCGTCGGCATCAACCTGGAAGTGCACGGACAGGGCCCGCTGACCCTGGGCATCATCGCCCTGTGTTCGGTCCTGATGTTCCTGCGCGTGCTGTTCGACAAGCAGTGGAGCGCGGTCATGCGCTCGCGCGACCGCGGCCCGCTGATCCCGCCGAAGGTCAGCAACTACCTGACCCTGCCGAAGACCCAGCGCTACATCATCCTCGGCCTCATCGTGGTCGCCCTGGTCTGGCCGTTCTTCGGCTCGCGCGGCGCGGTCGACATCGCCACCCTGATCCTGATCTACGTCCTGCTCGGCCTCGGCCTGAACATCGTGGTCGGTCTGGCCGGCCTGCTCGACCTGGGCTACGTCGGCTTCTACGCCGTCGGTGCCTACAGCTACGCGATGCTCTCGCACTACTTCGGCCTGAGCTTCTGGGTGTGCCTGCCGATCGCCGGCCTGATGGCCGCCACCTTCGGCTTCCTGCTCGGCTTCCCGGTGCTGCGCCTGCGCGGTGACTACCTGGCCATCGTGACCCTCGGTTTCGGCGAGATCATCCGGCTGTTCCTGCGCAACCTGACCGACTGGACCGGTGGCCCGAACGGCATCAGCAACATCGAGAAACCGACCTTCTTCGGCCTGACCTTCGAACGCAAGGCCGCCGAAGGCATGCAGACCTTCCACGAGTTCTTCGGCCTGGAATACAACTCGATCAACAAGGTGATCTTCCTCTACCTGGTCGCCCTGCTGCTCGCGCTGCTGGCTCTGTTCGTCATCAACCGCCTGCTGCGCATGCCGATCGGACGTGCCTGGGAAGCGCTGCGTGAAGACGAGATCGCCTGCCGCGCGCTGGGTCTGAACCCCACCGTGATCAAGCTCTCGGCGTTCACCCTGGGTGCCTGCTTCGCCGGTTTCGCCGGCAGCTTCTTCGCCGCTCGCCAGGGCCTGGTGACGCCGGAGTCGTTCACCTTCATCGAATCGGCGATCATCCTCGCCATCGTCGTCCTCGGCGGCATGGGCTCTCAGTTGGGCGTGATTCTCGCGGCCATCGTGATGATCCTGCTCCCCGAGCTGATGCGTGACTTCAGCGAGTACCGCATGCTGATGTTCGGCGCCCTGATGGTGTTGATGATGATCTGGCGTCCGCAGGGCCTGCTGCCCATGCAACGTCCACACATGGAGCTGCGTCGATGAGCCGCGAAATTCTGAAAGTCAGCGGCCTGAGCATGCGCTTCGGCGGCTTGTTGGCGGTCAACGGCGTGGCCCTGACCGTCAAGGAAAAACAAGTGGTTGCCCTGATCGGCCCGAACGGCGCCGGCAAGACCACCGTGTTCAACTGCCTGACCGGCTTCTACAAGCCCAGCGGCGGCACCATCCTCCTCGATGGCCAGCCGATCCAGGGCCTGGCCGGCCATCAGATCGCCCGCAAGGGCGTGGTGCGGACCTTCCAGAACGTGCGTCTGTTCAAGGAAATGACCGCCCTGGAGAACCTGCTGATCGCCCAGCACCGTCACCTCAACACCAACTTCTTCGCCGGTCTGTTCAAGACCCCGGCCTTCCGCCGCAGCGAGAAGGAGGCGATGGAGCGCGCGCTGTACTGGCTGGACAAGGTCAACCTGACCGAATTCGCCAACCGCACCGCCGGCACCCTGGCCTATGGTCAGCAGCGCCGCCTGGAAATCGCCCGCTGCATGATGACCCAACCGCGGATCATCATGCTCGACGAACCCGCAGCCGGCCTGAACCCCAAGGAAACCGAAGACCTCAAGGCGCTGATCGCGTACCTGCGTGAGTCCCATGACGTCACCGTGCTGCTGATCGAACACGACATGAAGCTGGTCATGAGCATTTCCGACCACATCGTCGTGATCAACCAGGGCACGCCGCTGGCCGATGGCACGCCGGAACAGATCCGTGACAACCCTGATGTGATCAAAGCCTACCTGGGGGAAGCGTAAATGCTGCAGTTCGAAAACGTTTCCACCTTCTATGGCAAGATCCAGGCGCTGCACTCGGTCAACGTGGAAATCCGCCAGGGCGAGATCGTCACCCTGATTGGCGCCAACGGTGCCGGCAAGTCCACCCTGCTGATGACCCTCTGCGGTTCGCCGCAGGCCCATAGCGGCAGCATCCGCTACCTGGGCGAGGAACTGGTCGGCCAGCCGTCGTCGCACATCATGCGCAAGAGCATCGCCGTGGTACCGGAAGGCCGCCGCGTGTTCTCGCGCCTGACCGTCGAGGAGAACCTCGCCATGGGCGGTTTCTTCACCGACAAGGGCGACTACCAGGAGCAACTGGACAAGGTCCTGCATCTGTTCCCACGGCTGAAGGAACGCTACAGCCAGCGTGGCGGCACCATGTCCGGCGGCGAGCAGCAGATGCTCGCCATCGGCCGGGCGCTGATGAGCAAGCCCAAGCTGCTGCTGCTCGACGAGCCGTCGCTGGGCCTGGCGCCGATCATCATCCAGCAGATCTTCGACATCATCGAACAGTTGCGCCGCGACGGCGTGACCGTGTTCCTGGTGGAGCAGAACGCCAACCAGGCGCTGAAGATCGCCGACCGTGCCTATGTGCTGGAGAACGGCCGGGTGGTGATGCAGGGCACGGGTGAGTCCTTGCTGACCGATCCGAAGGTACGCGACGCCTACCTGGGGGGTTGATCTCCCGGACCTCATCGCTGGCAAGCGGAACGCCGCCCGGCCAGCTCCCACAAGGTTATGGGCCAGCCCCAGGGTTGGCGTTCGACGCGGAACCTGTGGGAGCTGGTCTTGCCAGCGATAGGCCTTATAAGCGCTGCAGATTTTCCTGACACAACTTCACTTGTAATCCCACCCCACCCTGCATACCGTTGAAAACTTTCTGGCCGAGATCCCGGAGTTTTCCTCGATGCGTATCGTCCCTTCCCTGTTCGTCGCCGCCCTGCTGCCGCTGTTCGCCGGCTGCCAGTTGCTCGCCGACCAGCCGGAAACCGTCTCCACTGCCGGCATGACCCGTCTGCAAGGCGAACTCAGCGCCGCCAATGGCCAGTTGCTGTTCAAGCCCTGCAGCGAAAGCCGGCGCTTCGTCGTCAATGACGCCGGCACTACCGGACTGCTCCAGGAAGCCGCCACCCTCGCCGCCACTCCCGGCACGCTGTTCGCCGACCTGCGCGGCACCTTGTCGGCCAACCCGGGCAAGGGCGCCGATGGCCAGTTCAACGTGCACCAGCTGTATCGCGTCGAGCACTCGTCCAGCGCCTGCACCGACCCCAACTTCAAGCGCCTGACCCTGCGCGCGTTCGGCCAGGAGCCGTTCTGGAACCTGAACGTGAGCGGCCAGGGCATGGTCCTCGACCGCCCCGAACAGCCACCGCTGGCCCTGCCCTACCTGGAAGAGCAGATGCCTGGCGGCGGCATCAGCGTCAGCAGCGAGGCCAACGGCCAGAAGGTCGAGCTGTGGCTGGCCCCGCAACGCTGCGTCGACGTGGCCACCGGCGGCGTCAGCCACCTGACCGCGCAACTGCGCATCGATGGCAAGACCCTGCAGGGCTGCGGTTATTACGGTGGCTCGCGCAACGACTGACCACCGGCGCACATTCAATCTGCCTGCCCGGCCGGCGAAACCTTTATACTTGGCGGTTTGTGTAAAGCCGCCGGCCCTCCCATGGCCGGGATACTGGACCCTGTCATGCTACGAATCACCGAACTGAAGCTGCCGCTGGATCATCCCGACGAGGCCCTGCGCGAGGCCATCGTGCAACGCCTGGGCATCGACGACGCCGAGCTGCTCGACTTCACCATCTTCAAGCGCAGCTACGACGCGCGGAAGAAGAACACCGAACTGCTGTTCATCTACGCCATCGACCTCACTGTCCGTGACGAAGACGCGGTGCTGCGCAGGTTCGCCGACGACCACAATGTCGGCATCGCCCCGGATGTCAGCTACAAGCCGGTGGGCAGCGCCCCGCAGGGCGGCCTGGCCGAGCGGCCGATCGTGGTCGGCTTCGGCCCCTGCGGCATCTTCGCCGGCCTGATCCTGGCCCAGGCGGGCCTGCGTCCGATCGTGCTGGAGCGCGGCAAGGAAGTGCGCCAGCGCACCAAGGACACCTGGGGACTGTGGCGCAAGAGCGTGCTCAACCCCGAGTCCAACGTGCAGTTCGGCGAGGGCGGCGCCGGAACCTTCTCCGACGGCAAGCTGTACAGCCAGATCAAGGACCCGAAGCACTACGGCCGCAAGGTGCTCCACGAGTTCGTCAAGGCCGGCGCGCCGGAGGAGATCCTCTACGTCAGCAAGCCGCACATCGGCACCTTCCGCCTGACCGGCATGGTCGAGAACATCCGCGAGGAAATCATCGCCCTGGGTGGCGAAGTGCGCTTCGAGCACAAGGTGACCGACCTGCTGGTGGACGCTGGCCAGCTCAATGGCGTGGTCCTGCACAACGGCGAACAACTGCATTCGCGGCACGTGGTGCTGGCCCTCGGCCACAGTGCCCGCGACACCTTCCGCATGCTCCACGGCCGCGGCGTGTTCATGGAAGCCAAGCCGTTCTCCATCGGTTTCCGCATCGAACACCCGCAGTCGCTGATCGACAAGGCACGCCTGGGCAAGTATGCCGGCCACCCGAAACTCGGCGCCGCCGACTACAAGCTGGTGCACCACGCCAGGAATGGTCGCTCCGTGTACAGCTTCTGCATGTGCCCGGGCGGCACCGTGGTCGCCGCCACCAGCGAGCCGGGCCGGGTCGTCACCAACGGCATGAGCCAGTACTCGCGCAACGAGCGCAACGCCAACTCCGGCATCGTCGTCGGCATCACCCCCGAGCAGGACTACCCGGGCGGTCCGCTGGCCGGTATCGAGCTGCAGGAGCGCCTGGAGGCCCATGCCTACGTGCTGGGTGGCAGCAACTACCAGGCCCCGGCGCAACTGGTCGGCGATTTCGTCGCCGGGCGTCCGTCGACCGCGCTGGGCAGCGTCGAGCCGTCGTACAAGCCGGGCATCACCCTGGGCGACCTGGCGCCGAGCCTGCCGGACTTCGCCATCGAGGCGCTGCGCGAGGCGATCCCGGCCTTCGACCGGCAGATCAAGGGCTACAGCCTGCACGACGCGATCCTCACCGGTATCGAGACCCGCACCTCGTCGCCGCTGCGGATCACCCGCGACGAGACCCTGCAGAGCCTGAACCTCAAGGGCCTGTTCCCCGCGGGTGAAGGCGCGGGCTATGCCGGCGGGATTCTCTCGGCCGGGGTCGATGGCATCCGCATCGCCGAGGCCGTGGCCAAGAGCATGCTCGGGATTTCCGAGTAAGGCTCCAGGGCCTCATCGCCGGCAAGCCGGCTCCCACAGGTTCAGCGGTGTACGCCATCCTGTGGGAGCCGGCTTGTCGGCGATGAGGCCATCAGCAACAGCACAAGACTTCAGATCCCTTCACGCAACACCGTCTCCGGCAACGCCTCGCCCCGCTCCACGCACCCCGCCACCTGCGCAATCAACGGCTCCAGCTCGACCCCCTGCGCTTTCAGCCACGCCTCGTCGTAATAGGTCGTCGCATAGCGTTCGCCGCTGTCGCACAGGATCGCCACGATCGACCCCGCCTCCCCCGCCGACTGCATGTGCAACGCGGCCTGCAGCGCACCGATCAGGTTGGTCCCGCTCGACCCGCCCACGCGCCGCCCCAGGCGCCGCGCCAGGTAATGCATGGCCGCCAGCGACAGGGCGTCCGGCACCTTGACCATGGCATCGATGACCGCCGGCAGGAACGATGCCTCGACCCGCGGCCGGCCGATGCCCTCGATCCGCGAGCCGCAATCCAGGCGCAGTCCGCGGTCGCCGCTGCGGTAGCAGTCGAAGAACACCGAGCGCTCGGCATCGGCGCACAGCACCCGGGTCGGGTGCCGGCGATAGCGCACGTAACGCCCCAGGGTCGCGGTGGTCCCTCCGGTACCGGGGCTGGAAATCAGCCAGGCCGGCTCGGCGTGCCGTTCGAAGTGCATCTGGCTGAAGATCGACTCGGCGATGTTGTTGTTCGCCCGCCAGTCGGTGGCGCGCTCGGCATAGGTGAACTGGTCCATGAAGTGCCCGCCGCTTTCCTGCGCCAGACGCTCGGATTCGGCGTAGATCTGCGTCGGATCCTGCACCAGATGCGGCTTGCCACCGTAGAACTCGATCTGGGCGATCTTCTCCCGCGAAGTGGTCGCCGGCATCACCGCGATGAAGGGCAGGCCGAGCAGACGGGCGAAGTACGCCTCGGAAATCGCCGTGGAACCGCTGGACGCCTCGATCACCGGCGCCCCCGGACGCAACCAGCCGTTGCACAGCGCGTAGAGAAACAGCGAACGGGCCAGGCGGTGCTTGAGGCTGCCGGTGGGATGGCTGGACTCGTCCTTGAAATACAGGTCGACATCCGGAAAGCCGGCCATCGGCAGCGGAATCAGGTGGGTGTCGGCACTGCGCTGGAAATCGGCCTCGATAATGCGGATGGCTTCACGGACCCAGGTGCGATGATGATTCATAGGTGGTTCTCGGACGTCAGGGGCGAAAGGCTTCGGAAGCGACTACCGTCCATTTAGGCAAATACCTACATGCTTGCCAGAAAAGCCCGATAGCCGAGGAAACACTGAAACAGTTTATAACAAAAAAGAATATAATTTTTATTTTATTGAATAACACAACCGGTTAGGGTGTTCAGCCTTTTTTGCAATTCGATGGAGGAGCGACCTTGCCTCTGCGTAGCACATTCACCCGATTCTTCCAGTTGGAGTCCGCCAGCGGCCTGCTGCTGATCGCCGCCGCGGTCCTGGCCCTGATCGTCAACAACTCCCCTCTTTCCTGGCTCTACAACGGCCTGCTCGAGGTCCCCGTGGCCGTGCAGATCGGTGCGCTGAGCATCGCCAAGCCGCTGCTGCTGTGGATCAACGACGGCCTGATGGCCCTGTTCTTCCTGGTCATCGGCCTGGAGGTCAAGCGCGAGCTGGTCGAGGGTCACCTGTCCAAGCCGTCCCAGGTGGTCCTGCCCGGCGCCGCGGCCCTTGGCGGCATGCTGGTGCCGGCGCTGATCTACTGGCTCCTCAACCGCGACAACCCCGCCGCCATTGCCGGCTGGGCGATTCCCACCGCCACCGACATCGCCTTCGCCCTCGGCGTGCTGGCCCTGCTCGGCAAACGCGTGCCGGTTTCGTTGAAGCTGTTCCTGATGACCCTGGCCATCATCGATGACCTCGGCGCCATCATCATCATCGCGCTGTTCTATTCCGGAGCCCTGTCCACCCTGTCGCTGATGCTCGCGGCGGCCTGCCTGGTGGCGCTGGTCGCGATGAACCGGCTGGGGGTGGTCAGGCTCGGGCCGTACCTGGTGATCGGCCTGATCCTCTGGGTCTGCGTGCTGAAGAGCGGCGTGCATGCCACCCTCGCCGGCGTCACCCTGGCCCTGTGCATCCCGCTGCGCACGCGCAATGCCGAGACCTCGCCGCTGCTCAGCCTGGAACATGCGCTGCACCCCTGGGTGGCCTACGGCATCCTGCCGCTGTTCGCCTTCGCCAACGCCGGCGTATCGCTGGCCGGCGTGACCCTGGAGAGCTTCACCCACGCCGTGCCCATGGGTATCGCCATCGGCCTGCTGGCGGGCAAGACCATCGGCGTGTTCGGCCTCACCTGGCTCGCCATCAAGCTCGGCCTCGCCGCCCTGCCCGCCGGCGCCAACTGGGGGCAGATCCTCGGCGTGGCGATCCTCTGCGGCATCGGCTTCACCATGAGCCTGTTCGTCGGCTCGCTGGCCTTCGTCCCGGGTGTCAGCGAATACGTGGGCATGGACCGCATGGGCATCCTGACCGGTTCGATCCTCGCCGCGCTCATTGGCTATACCATCACCGCGCTGTCCAGTCCGAAACAGCCCGCGCACTGAGCGCGGGCAATAAAAAACCCCGAGCGGCGCAAGCCGGTTCGGGGTTTTCGCTTTCTGGGCGTGCCGTTCAGTGGCTGACGCGGCTGGTGCCGTTGACGGTCATGATGCGCACGCGCTCACCGACCCGGAAAATCTCGTTTTCCTGAACCTGCTGCACGTAGGCGCGCATGCTGCCGTCGTCTTCACGCACGGTGATCTCCACGCCCTGGGTACGGGTCAGGCCTTCCTCGGCGGCGGAACCCGCCAGGCCACCGGCGACGGCACCGATCACCGCAGCGACGATGCTGCCGCGACCACCGCCGATGGCACTACCGGCGACACCACCGACGACCGCGCCGGCGCCACCGCCGATCGGGGTCTTGGTGCCTTCGATCTTCACCGGACGCAGGGATTCGATGGTACCCATGCGTACGGTCTGCACGCGACGTGCCTCGTCCCGGGAATAGGAATCACCGGACAGGTTGGAGGCACAACCGCCCAGCAGCAGCGACATCGTGGTGAACGATGCGACCAGCAGTACAGACTTACGCATAGGATCATCTCCTTGAAGACAGGTGCTCATTAGACTGCGTGCATTGACGACTGTCACGACATGCAACAGATAAAATTGCTTCCATTCAGCTTCAGTACAGGCGCCGACCTGAACCGTCAGAAGACTGCAAAGACAGAATAGACATGGATTACTTCATCATCGCCCTCACCACCATTGCCGGCCTGTATTTCCATGGCTGGCTGTACCTGCGGATCAGACGCTGGACCGACCGCGACCTGGCCCTGTCATTCGCGGGCACGGACGCAGGCAAGCGCGCCTTCATGCTGCAAAGGTTGGACGCCGCCAGGGCGCAGAAGGTCAAAAGGAAGGAGCTGGCGGCCTGGCTGGAACGCGAGGCCGCCGCTTACAGCGCTTAAGGAGCCAGGCGCTCGCGCAACCAGGCATGGTTTTCCAGGCGATAGTTCAGGCGGTCATGCAGGCGGCTGGCGCGGCCTTGCCAGAACTCGATGCGCTCAGGCAGCAGGCGGTAGCCACCCCAGTGCTCGGGGCAGTGTGGCTGGCTGTCGCTGAAACGCTGCTCGGTGGCCTTGAGCAGGTCTTCCAGTTCGCCACGATCGGCGATCACCCGACTCTGTGGCGAGGCCCAGGCACCCAGCCGGCTGCCCAGCGGGCGCACCTGATAGTAGGCGTCGGATTCTTCCGCGGACACCTTCACCACCCGCCCCTCGATACGCACCTGGCGCTCCAGGGCCGGCCAGAAGAAGGTCATGGCGCCGAACGGATTGGCCTTCAGGTGCTGGCCCTTGGCGCTTTCGTAGTTGGTGAAGAAGGTGAAGCCGTGCTCGTCCAGGCCCTTGAGCAGCAGGACGCGGCAATGCGGCCGGCCCTGCTCGTCGACCGTGGCGAGGGTCATGGCATTGGCCTCCACCGGGGCCTGTTCGGTTTTCACCGCGTCGGCGAACCACTGGTGGAACAGGGCGAAGGGCTCGGCCGGGGCCTGGGCCTCGGCCAGGCCATCGCGGGTGTAGTCACGGCGCATGTCAGCCAGGGATTGAGTCATCTACAGCGTTCCTTGAGAGGATCAGTTGGTCTTCGCAGGGCTGTTGTTGGCCGCGACCTTCTTCGCCGCGGGCTCGGCTTTTTTCGCAGCCGGTTTGGCTGGTGCCGCTTTTTTCGTGGCCGCGGCGGTTTTCGCCGGGGCTGCTTTCTTGGCGGTAGCGGCCTTGGCCGGGGCTTTCGCCGCAGCCGGCTTGGCGGCTGGCTTGGCGGCGGCGGCCGGCTTGGCGTCCTGCACTGCGACCAGCTCGGCCGGGCTTGGCGTCGGCTGCTGGTATCTGGCGATCAGGGCTACCATGGTCGCTTGCGGGGTCAGGATCATTTCCACGCGACGGTTCAGCGAGCGGCCCTGGGCGCTGTCGTTGGCCGCACGCGGGGCGACCGAGCCCATGCCGCGCAGGTTCAGGCGGTCACGCTGCAGGCCGCTCAGGCGGAAGATCGCCGACACCGATGCGGCGCGTTCCAGGCTGAGCTTCTGGTTGGCAGCGGCAGCACCACTGCTGTCGGCATGGCCGAGGATCAGCACGGCGGTCTTCGGATCGGTCTCGATCAGCTTGGCCACCTTGGTGATCGGGCCAAGGCTGATCGGCAGCAGCATGGCCGGGCGATCCGGGTTGTAGCCGCTGTCCACGGGCAGGGTCACCACCAGCACGTCTTCGCGGCGCTCCAGCTCCAGCTTGCTGTCCTTGATCGCATCGCGCACGCGCGGCTCGTAGCTGTCCAGCCAGGCCTGGGTGGCCTTGGTGTCGATCTTGGGTACCGCCGCGGTCTTCGCGTCCGCCTTGTCGTCGCTCCCGCCGAACGGCCACCACCAGCTGCCGCCCTCGGATTTGGCTTCTGCCTTGGCTTCGCTCTTGGCGACCTTCTCGTTGACGGCGTCCTTCACTTCCTGGTCGGCCACCTTGTCCGAGCCGAACGGCCACCAGCCGTGACCGCTGTCGGCGCTATCGTTCTGAGGGTGCTGGGCACAGCCAGTGATGGCCAGGCACAGGGCGAGAGCTAAGGTTTTATGTGAAGACATCAGCGATACACCATGAAAATGAAAGAAAAATACAAATGAAGTGGTTGCAGAATAGCCAATGGCGGTGGCGAGTACAGACCCACCCGATCAAAGGCAGGTCGCCAGGACCCGCACCAGTTTCTGCGCACGCGGGTCCATGAGGATGTAGGGGCCGAGGGTATTGGTGACGAAACCGAAGGCGACGTCATGCTCGGGATCGGCGAAACCGACCGAACCGCCCGCCCCCGGATGGCCGAAGGCGCGGGCACCGAGACCGAAGGTGGCATTGGCCACCTGCGGCTGGTCGAGCATGCAACCCAGGCCGAAGCGGGTCGGCGTCAGCAGGGTCTTGTCGTCGCCGAGGCTGTGTTCGCGGGTCAGCTCGTCGAGCAGGTCGGATTCCAGCAGGCTGCCGTCGAGCAGGCCGGCATAGAAACCGGCGAGGCTGCGGGCATTGCCGTGACCGTTGGCCGCCGGCTGCTGCATGCGCCGCCATTCCGGCTTGTTGGTGCTGGTGAGGATCGCCGGCGGGTTGGTGAAGGCGCGGGTCGACAAGGCCTGGGGCTCGCTCATGGTGACCTTGAGCAGGCGTTGCGCCGCGGCGTCGCCGAGGTTGCCCTTGCCCCGGGCGATATGCGCCACGCGAGGGAACTCGGCGTCGTCCAGGCCGATGTGGAAGTCCAGCCCCAGCGGCCTGGCCGTGCGGGCGACGATGGACTCGCCCGGGCCACGGCCATCGGCGCGGCGGATCAGCTCGCCGACCAGCCAGCCATAGGTGATCGCGGCATAGCCATGGGCGGTGCCCGGCGTCCACCAGGGGGCCTCGGCCGCCAGGGTGTCGACCATGGTCTGCCAGTCGTACAGCGCTTCGGCGGGCAGCAGCTCGCGGATCGCCGGCAGGCCCGCCTGGTGGCAGAGCAACTGGCGCAGGGTGACCGTGTCCTTGCCGGCCTGGGCGAACTCGGGCCAGTAGCGGGCCACCGGGGCGTCCAGTTGCAACTTGCCCTCGCCCACCAGTTGCAGGGCGGTGACCGCGGCGAAGGTCTTGGTGCAGGAGAACAGGTTGGCGATGGTGTCGCTGTGCCAGGCCTCCTGGCCGTCCTTGTCGGCCGTGCCGGCCCAGAGGTCCAGCACCGTCTCGCCGCCGACCTGGATGCACAAGGCCGCGCCGCGCTCCTGGGGATCGTCGAAGAGGGCCGCGAAGGCCTCGCGTACCGCCTCGAACTTCAGTTCGAAATGACCCTGAATCTGCACCCGACGACTCCTGTACGACCTGTCTGGAAAAGTGGCGGGCATTGTTTCAGCCCGCGATGGATTTGGGAACAGACATGGGTCGGACAATGGTCACTATTCATCGAGGACCCGCCTCGATGAATGCGTGTCTTCAAGGCTGCTTGTGCGCCGTGCCGACGATGTCCTTCTCCACCTGCAGGTTGGCCTTGCGCACCTGCTCGATGAAGCCCTGGTACGGCACGTCGGTGATGCCCACCAGGCCGAAGTGGCCGTTCTCGCCATCGAGCAGGCGGCCGCTGGCCGGCTGGTCGAAGAACTGGAACCAGTGCGCGCCGACGATGGCCGGTTCGGCCAGCGCCGCCTTGAGGAAGGCCGCATAGGCCGGGCCACGGTCCTCCTCGCGGGCGACCTCCATCGGCCCTGGCCAGAACGGCCCGCGATCGCGGGAGCCGAAGTGGAACTCGGACACCAGGATCGGCTTGTCCAGCGCCCGCAGCTGGGCGAAGTCATAGCCATCCTGGGGCTTGGGCGTATAGAAGTTGAAGCTCAGCACATCGCAGTACTGGGCGCAGGCCGCCACGGCTTCCGGGGTGGTGACGGCGAAACGGCCGCCCAGCAGCAGGTGGTTCGGCGCATGCCACTTCAGGGCATCGGAGATGGTCTTGAAGTAGGCGTCGGCGAAGGAGCGCTGGAAGTGCTTGAAATCTTCCTCGATCTCCGGGTGCTCGGGGCTCGGCAGCGGCGGCTCGAAGCCCGGGTCCTCCATCAGTTCCCAGGCGCTGAGCTGGATGCCCCAGGCCTTGGACAGGCCTTCCTGGTTGCGGTACTTGTCGCGCAGCTGCTTGAGGAAGGCGCGCTTGGCCGGCACGTCGGTGGTCAGGCGCAGGGTGCCGTAGGCCAGGCCGTAGCGCGACTTCGGATCGTCGCCGGGGGCGGCCCAGGCCAGCTCGTTGTCGGCGAAATAGCCGATCAACCAGGGATCGTCGCGGTGATCGCGGGCGGCAATGGCCACGGCCCGCTCGGTGGCCATGGCAAAACGCGGGTCGAACGGATCGGGCATGGCGCCCCACCAGTCCATGCCGGTGCTGATGCTGGCATAGTCGCCGACGATGGCCAGCGGCAAGGTGTATGGCAGCCGCTGGGCATGGCCCAGGTCCTGGTCGCTCCAGTTGCCCAGGGTGTTGAAACCCCAGGCCTGCAGGCGGTCGAGGCTGTGGCCCTGCCAGCGCGCGGCGTCGAGGGTCGCCGGCGGGCACGGCGTGGCCGCTGCGCTCACGCAGGGCTTGCCGTAGCTGCGTTCGAGGTTGGCGGCATAGAAGTCGAACCAGCGCCCCTGGTTGAAGCCGCGCCCCCTGGACGAGGCGTTGCCGTCGTTGTTGTTGCCCTCGCCATAGAAGGTGGCAAGCGGCGAGTCCGCGGGCGGCAGCTCGCTGAACATGGCCTCGCGCCCGGCGACATAGGTGCGCCCGGGCTCGTCGTTCACCGCGTTGACGCCCAGGGAATAGAACGGATGGCCTTCCGGCGTCACCAGGTACCAGCGGCCGTCGCGCTTGACCGTGCGGAAGAAGCCCTTGGCGTCGAAGGTCTGCCCGCCGGTCCAGCCGCCGAAGCGGTCCAGCGGTTGTTTCTGGCGCTCGGCCAGCCAGGTCTTGAGTTGCTGCTGCTCCCGGGCGGCAGCGCTCTTCAGTTGTTCGTCACTGCCGACCTTTTCCGGCCAGCGCCCGCGGGAATACTGGCCGTAGCCATCGATCAGCCCGGTGTAGGCGGCTTTCTGCAGGCTGTCGTCGTCCTGCACGTTGATCTTCTCGATCAGCACGCTCTGCGCGACATTCGGCTGGTTCATCGACAGGGTCACGGCGCTGACCTGGCTCAGGTCCAGTTCGCCACTGCTGCTGGTGAGCAGCACGCGCTGGCCGTCGACGGTCCAGGGCATCGGCGGACCGGCGCGCATGCCCTGGCTCAGCGGCGAGCTGGCCTGCAGCGGGATGACCACGGTCTGCGCCGGGCCGGCAGGCAGGTCGATGCGGCTGGTGAGGGTCTTGCCGTCGGCGCTCTCGATGCTGACGTTGACCGTCAGGGCCCAGTCCATGCCGCTTTGCAGGCGCAGGGTCAGGGCCTTCTGCGCCGACCAGTCCCAGGTGCCGCTCTGCGGGCTCATGCGCAGGTTGGGGCGCTGCGCCGGGTTGAACACCACGCGGCGCAGCACTTCGCCCTGTGCCGTCTGCTCCGCGTTGTACTGCGGCAGGCTGGCATCCCCGGTTGCCACGTTGACCACCGAGGTCGGGCGCACGAAGTTGAACAGCGTCTGCTGCCCGGCCAGCAGGGGCTGGCTGAGCAACAGGGCGAGGGCGGCGGGAAGGGTACGGCGCAGCATGGGGGCGAGATTCTCCTTGAGGGTCTGGTTCAGACCTTGATTCCGGTGAATTGACAGCGTTCGGGGCAAAAGATTTTTTGTGTTGTCGAGGGCCTCATCGCTGGCAAGCCAGCTCCCACGGGTATTGCGGTGCCCTCGAAAGCGGCACCGCAGCGAGTGGCCTCAGGAAATTTCCCGGCGGAACGGCGGCAGCGCATTGAGGATAGCCTTGCCATAGCGCTGGGTGACCACCCGGCGATCCAGCAGGGTGATGATCCCGCGGTCTTCCTCGGTGCGCAGCAGGCGGCCACAGGCCTGGATCAGCTTGAGCGAGGCATCCGGCACGGCGATTTCCATGAACGGGTTGCCGCCCCGTGCCTCGATCCACTCGGCCAGGGCCGCCTCCACCGGGTCGTCCGGCACGGCGAAGGGGATCTTGGCGATCACCACGTGCTCGCAATAGGCCCCCGGCAGGTCGACCCCCTCGGCGAAGCTGGCCAGGCCGAACAGCACGCTGGATTCGCCGTCGTCGACCCGCGCCTTGTGCTTGTTGAGGGTTTCCTGCTTGGACAGGTTGCCCTGGATGAACACCTGCCGGCGCCAGTCGCGGTCCAGGCCGTCGAACACGTCCTGCATCTGCTTGCGCGAGGAGAACAGCACCAGCGACCCGCGCGAACCCTCCACCAGCTCCGGCAGGTCGCGAATGATCGCCGCGGTATGGGCGGCGGCATCCCGGGGGTCGGCGCGCAGGTCGGGGACCCGCAGCACGCCGGCATCGGTGTGATGGAACGGGCTCGGTACCACGGCGGTGACCGCCGCCCTGGGCAGGCCGGAACGCATGCGGAAACGGTCGAAGGTCCCCAGCGCGGTGAGGGTGGCCGAGGTCACCAGGGCGCCATGGGCGACGCTCCACAGGTTGCGCCGGAGCATCTCGGCGGCAAGGATCGGGCTGGCGTTGACCTCGATGTCGAACAACGCCCCGCTCTCGGCCAGGGTCAGCCAGCGCGCCATCGGCGGGCTGTCTTCCGGGTCTTCGGCGGTGAACGCGGTCCACAGCTCCCAGTTGCCCTGGGCGCGGGTCAGCAGGGTACCGAACAATGGGTACCACTCCTCGGCCTGGTGGCTGGCGATGCCGATGTTGACCTCGCCGTCCATGCCTTCCTTGAGCAGGTCGGCCAGGCGGGTGAACAGGTCGTTGAGACGGGCGAAGCCCTTCTTCAACTCGATGCCGATCTCGCGGACATGCTCCGGGACCACCCCGCCGACAAAGCGATAGCGCGGCCGCTCGCGGCCTTCGGCATCCTCGCCGGGACGGAAGTCGGCGATCTGCTCGCAGGCGGCGAACATGAACTGCTGGTGGTTCTTGATTTCCCGGGCCAGCTCCGGCACCTGCTCGATGTACTTGCCCAGGTCGCCCGGCAGCGGGTGCTGGGCCAGCAGCTTGGTCAGGTTCTTCGCGGTCTGCTCCAGCCAGTCGGCGGTGGAACGCAGGCGGCTGTAGTGGGCGAAATGGCCGATGGCCTTGTCCGGCAGGTGGTGGCCTTCGTCGAACACATAGATGGTGTCGCGCGGGTCCGGCAGCACGGCGCCACCGCCCAGGGCCAGGTCGGCGAGGACCATGTCGTGGTTGGTGACGATCACGTCGACCTTGCCCATGCCCTCGCGGGCCTTGTAGAAGGTGCACTGGCCGAAGTTCGGACAGTGGCGCCCGGTGCACTGGCTGTGGTCGGTGGTCACCCGTGCCCAGTCCTGGTCTTCCAGGGCGGTGGGCCAGCTGTCGCGGTCGCCGTCCCAGCGGTTGCCGGCGAGCTTCTCGATCATGCTGTTGAACAGCTTCTGGCTGGCCTCGTCCACCTCGATGCGGAAACCCTCCTCCTCGAACAACTGCGCCGTGGCGCTCTGCGCGTGGCCTTCCTGCAGCAGCAGGTCGAGCTTGGACAGGCACAGGTAGCGGCCGCGGCCCTTGGCCAGGGCGAAGCTGAAATTCAGGCCGCTGTTGCGCATCAGGTCCGGCAGGTCCTTGAACACGATCTGTTCCTGCAGGGCGACGGTGGCGGTGGCGATCACCAGGCGCTTGCCGGCGGCCTTGGCCGCGGGAATCGAGGCCAGGCTGTAGGCCACGGTCTTGCCGGTACCGGTACCGGCCTCCACCGCGACCACCGCCGGGTCGCCGCTGCGCCGGCCTTCGTCGTCGACGTCGATGTCGCCGAGCACCTTGGCCACTTCGGCGATCATCAGGCGCTGGCCATAGCGCGGCTTGAGGCTCTTGGCTTCGAGAAAACGCGAGTAGGCGCCCTGAATCTGGGACTTGAGTTCGTTGCTGATCATGGTCTCGGGCGCCCGCGAAGGGCTGGATATATTTTCAGTGTTTCGGATGAGCCGGCTATCATACCCCGCTATTGTCCTTTGCGCCGAACGGAGTGCCCGATGACCGCCTTTGCCCTTCCCTACAGCCTGCATGTCCTGGCCGCCCTGGTCTGGGTCGGCGGCATGTTCTTCGCCTGGATGGTCCTGCGTCCGGCCGCTGCCACGGTGCTCGAAGGCCCGACCCGCCTGCAGTTGTGGCTGGAAGTGTTTCCGCGTTTTTTCAGCTGGGTGTGGATCTCGATCCTGGTCCTGGCGGTGAGTGGCGTCGGCATGCTGCACATGCATTTCGGCACCCTGGATACGGCGCCACGGCATGTGCAGGTGATGATCGGCGGCGGGATCGCCATGTTCGCCCTGTTCATGCGCATCCAGAGCCTGCTGCTGCCGGAGCTGCGCAAGGCGGTGGAAGTCGGTGACTGGGCGGCCGGCGCCGCGGTGCTGGGCAAGATCAGGAAGATGGTGGGGATCAATCTGCTGCTGGGGATCGCCGTGGTGCTGGTGGCGGCCAGCCGGCTTTCGTTCTGAGCTTCGCTGCCTCATCGCCGACGATGAGGCACTGCACTGTGCTGCGAAGAGAACTCAGAGGCGCTGCACGCTCAGTTCACCCTCGGCCCCGGCCATCCCGGGCTGGCCCGCCACACCGGGTCGACCATTGGCCCCGGCCTCGGTGCGATACACCAGGCAACCCTTGCTCGCGCCGCCCTGCCCGGCCTTGCCGGCCGCACCCGCGACGCCCGGCGCGCCGCCGTCGAGACGCACCTTGATCTGCTCCACCGGGTAGTCCGCCGGCAAGGCCAGGTGCACGCGGCCACCGGCGGCACCGTCATGGCCGTTGCCGCCGTCGTCGCCATTGGCGCCGCGGCTCGCCGAGCCCCAGGTGCAACCACCGGCCTTGCCGTTGGCGCCGTCGAGGCCGACATACCCGGGTGCGCCCGCGCCACCCCGGGCGTCGATGGACAGCAGCGGCGCCTGCAACTGGCGCAGGCGCAGGTCGAGGCTGCGGCCCGGGCGCGCGGCCCGTTCGTAGCTGCCTGCGGCACCGGTGGCGGTGATCAGGCTGCCTTCGGCCAGTTGCGCCCGAGTCGCGTCGATGCGCAGGGTGTCCTCGGCCGAGACCACGGAAATCCGCGCATCGCGTCCCAACGTCAGTTGATCGATCTTCAGTTCCACCAGGCTGGCCGGCAGCACCAGGGTGGCCGCCTCCGCCACCTCCAGGTGTTCCAGGTGAACGACACTGGCCTTGCTCGCCAGACGCAGCACCGAATGCGGTGCCACGCTCAGGGAATCGGCCAGGACCAGCGGGCTGAACAACGCGGTCAACAGCATCAGCTTACGCATGCGGAACTTCCTTGCGGGGTGCGGGGATGGAAAGAATGTGGAAGATGCCCACCAGCAGGATCTGCAGGCGGTCGAACCAGCGGTGGCTGCGCTCGCGCAGCCGACCGTTGTAGAACAGCACCTCGAGCACATGCAGCCCCAGCAACGCCGCCCCGGCCAGGTCGATCAGCTGGTGGAAGGGTTTTTCCGCGGGAATCAGCAGATTCACCAGCACCACCCACCAGAACACCACGGTCAGGGCCTTGAAGAATCCCAGCAAGCCTTTCATTGCCTTACCTCTTCAATGGTTCGCGTCAGCCGTGGCAGCCGCCCGGAGACAGACTGCCACCATAGCGGCTGGCGCAGCGCCGATCAATTGAGGTGCAGCTCTACCCGGCGATTCTGCGCACGCCCTTCGTCGGACTCATTGTCCGCCACCGGTTCGCTTTCGCCGCGGCCTTCGCTGCTGACCTTCTGCGGCGAAATGCCAGCATTGATCAGGTACTTGGCGACACTTGCCGCACGTCGTTCGGAAAGCCCCTGGTTGTAGGCGTCGGTGCCCTTGCTGTCGGTATGCCCGACCACGCGGATGGTGCGCACCTGCGGGTTGCCCAGCTTGTCCTGCAGGCCCTGCAGTTGCTGCTGGGCCGCCGGGGTCAGTTCGGCGGAGTCGAAGGCGAACAGCACGTTGCCCTGGTCGCTGAGGGTGATGACCTCTGCTGGTGTCGCCTCGGGTTCGGCGACTTTCTGCGCGGGCGGGTACTGCGGCGTCGGGCAGCCGTTGTGCTCCACCGGCGTGTTCTTCGGCGTGTCCGGGCAGCGGTCGCGGCGGTCGAACACCCCATCACCGTCTTCGTCGCCATCCTGGGCAAAACAGATCAACCCACCGGCGATCGCACCGGCCGCCGCGCCGCCACCGGCCCAGGCCGAGCTTTCGATGGCGCCGAGGCCGCCACCGACCAGCCCGCCGAGCAGGCTGCAGATCGGCCAGTTGTGCTGGTTGAGCGGCGCGCCGCCATCGCTGTGGGTTGCACATCCTGAGAGCAGGCCCGCCGCCAGCAGCATCGGCAGCGCGACCTTGGTAAGTGCGGTCATGGGGAAAGGCCTCCTGTGTTACCGGCTATTACCAGTCCCACAGGAGTAAAGACCGGCCCGTGGCACTTCACAAGCCACGGGCCGCAAGGTTTTCAACGCTCGATCCTGATCTCGGTACGACGGTTCTGCGCACGACCTTCCGCCGTCTTGTTGTCGGCCACAGGCTGGCTTTCACCCATGCCGGTCACCGAGACGAACGCCGCACGTGGCACGCCCTGATGGATCAGGTACTCGACCACCGAATGCGCGCGCTTGTCCGACAGACGCTTGTTGTAGGCATCGGAACCGACGCTGTCGGTATGCCCGGTCACGGTCAGGCGGACGTTGGCCGCCTCCTTGCGCAGGCGTTCGGCGATGGTGTTCAGGCGCTGCTCGTCGCTCGGGGTGAGCCTGGCCGAGTCGAAGTGGAAGTGCACGTCGCGGATGACGATGGTTTCTTCCTTCACCACCACCACTTCTTCCACCACGGGCGGCGGCGCGACCGGCTCAGGCGGGCAACCGTTGGCATCGACCTGCACGCCACGCGGGGTGCCCGGGCACTTGTCGCGGCTGTCCGGCACGCCATCGCCGTCCTCGTCGCCATCGCCATGGGCCCAGCAGTAGCCCGCGGCCAGGCCACCGCCGATCAGCGCGCCCCAACCGGCCCAACTGCTGCTCTCGATCGCGCCCAACGCGGCGCCGCCGACGCCCCCGACGGCTGCACACTTCGGCCAGTCGGTTTTTTGCAAACCTGCACAACCAGTCAATACGCTGGTCAGCAGAACCAGAGGTAAAGCTGTGCGAACTATGCTCATCTGTTGCTTCTCCATGGGGGGAATTCGGCTCGAAACCGATCAATCGCAGTAAAGACCGCTGCCACCATCTCCGCCAGCAATAAGCCATGACGCCCCTTTGCCTTGGCGCGGTTGCCCGCTAGTCTTGGCGGGATCAGATGAGGAACTTCGATGACCGAAAGCTTTTCTTCGCGCACGCCGCAACAGGCCTTGGCGGCGCTGCTCGAACACCATGCCCCGCACCGCCTGCTGCTGGTCGGCGCGCGCTTCCCCGCCCTGGACGCCTTCGCCGCCGCGCACCCGCAGGCCGAGATCGATGTCGCCGCTCCCGGCCCGCTGCCCCAGGCGCTGGCCGGCAAGCGCTACGACCTGGCCCTGCTGGTGGACTGCCTGGAGCACCTGCCCAAGCGCAATGGCCTGGAGCTGCTGGGCGGCATCCGCAACCTCAACGCGAGCCGCATCGCCGTGCTCGCCGACCTGGACGCCAGCGGCTGGGGCGATACCGATTTCTACTCGCTGGCGCTGCAGGCCAACGAACGCTTCCAGCGCGAGGAGCAGGTGCTCGGCCTGTACACCTACGATCTGCGTGACTACAAGCAGGTCCCGGACTGGCTCAATGCCAAGTTCTGGGCCAATCCGGAAAACTTCGGCAAGTACTGGTGGTGATGCGATGAGTGTCTCGGTTTGTCCCTGCGGCAGCGGCAACCTGCTGGATGCCTGCTGCGGGCATTATCACGCCGGCCATCCGGCCCCCGATGCCCAGGCCCTGATGCGCTCGCGCTACAGCGCCTACGTGCTGGGCCTGGTGGATTACCTGGTCGCCACCACCCTGCCGGTGCAGCAGGCCGGCCTCGACCGCCAGGGCATCGCCGCCTGGAGTGCGCAAAGCACCTGGCTCGGCCTGGAGGTGGAGGCGGCGGAAGTCTTCGGCGGCCAGCCGGAGCATGCCTTCGTCACCTTCACCGCGCGCTGGCACGACCTCGATGGCGAGCACAGCCACCGCGAACGCTCGGCCTTCGTGCAGAACCAGGGGCGCTGGTACTTCATCGACCCGACCGTGGGCCTCAAGGCCGGGCGCAACGACGCCTGCCCCTGCGCCAGCGGGCAGAAGTTCAAGAAGTGCTGCTCGAGCTACGTAGGCGCCTGAGCCCATGCCTGCGCTGGCCCGCCTCGTCCTGCTCGGCCTGCTGCTGAACCTGGCGGGCTGCGCCAGTTGGCTGGACAGCGACTGGCGCGAGCCGCAACTGCACCTGGTCGAGGTGGAAACGGTCAAGGCGCGCCTGATGCAACAGCGCTTCATCCTCCATTTCCGCCTCGACAACCCCAACGACAGCCCCCTCCAGGTCCGCGGCCTGAGCTATGCCGTGCGCCTCAACGAACTGCTGCTGGCCGAAGGCGATGCCGGCCAGTGGTTCCGCGTCGAGGCCAACGGCCAGCGCAGGTTCACCGTCGAGGTGCGCACCAACCTCTGGCAGCACGCCCGGCCGGTGGCGAAGCTGCTGCGCCAGCACACGCCGCTGCACTATCGCCTCGAAGGCACCCTGCGCACCGGATTATTCTTCGCCCGCGACCTGCACTTGTCGCGCAGTGGTGAGATAATCCCCGGCGATTTTGTCCCGGAGTAACCCGCAATGAGCCAGCAACCCCACGTCCACGGTCCTGACTGCAACCACGATCACGATCACGACCATCACCACCACGATCACGGCCACGTGCATGGCCCGCACTGCAACCACGGCCACCAGGAGCCGGTGCGCAACGCCCTGAAGGACGTCGGCCGCAACGACCCGTGCCCCTGCGGCAGCGAGAAGAAGTTCAAGAAGTGCCACGGCGCCTGAGTGGGCCGCCCTGTAACAGCGGTCCGGCTTTGTGATATCCATTACGCCGACCGCTGCGCGCCAGCGCGGCAGACCGACGGCAGCATGACCCTGCTGCCGTCTCCTGACGGAGCGCCTCATGATCGATCTGTACTACTGGACCACCCCCAACGGCCACAAGATCAGCCTGTTCCTTGAGGAGACCGGCCTTCCCTACCGGATCCACCCCATCAACATCGGCAAGGGCGAACAGTTCGCCGCCGACTTCCTGAAGATCGCCCCCAACAACCGCATCCCGGCCATCGTCGACAACGACAGTGCCGACGGCCAGCCGCTGTCGCTGTTCGAATCGGGCGCGATCCTGCTCTACCTCGCGGAAAAGACCGGCCAGTTCATCCCGCAGGACCTGCGCGGCCGCCAGGAATGCCTGCAATGGCTGTTCTGGCAGATGGGCGGCCTCGGCCCGATGGCCGGGCAGAACCACCACTTCGTGCGCTTCGCCCCGGAAAAGGTGCCCTACGCGATCAAGCGCTACGTGGATGAAACCGCGCGGCTGTACGGCGTGCTGGACAAGCGCCTGGCGGATCGACCGTTCGTCGCCGGCGAGGCCTACAGCATTGCCGACATGGCGATCTACCCGTGGATCGTGCCGCACAGCTTCCAGCAGCAGGACCTCGACGATTTCCCTCACCTGAAGGCCTGGTTCGAGCGGATTCAGGCGCGTCCGGCGACCCAGCGCGCCTATGCCCTGGTCGAGCGCATCAACCCGCCGCAGAAGTAACTCCGACGGCCGGCGCGAGCTTTGCAAATAAAGCTCGCGCCCCGGCTTGCACGGGGCGCACGCGCTCACTAACGTAGCGCCTTTCAGCCGCCCCCCTTGCATGCAGGAGCCTTGCCATGGCCTCGCCAGCCTTCCCCCCTTCCCGTCTTCGCCTCGGCGTCGCCGCGGCCGCGCTCGGGCTGCTCAGCCTGGCGGGTTGCCAGACCGGCAACCATGCCGACAGCGTGCCGCCCACGGTCGGGGTGCAACCGCTCAAGGGCCTGGCGCAGAACGTCTCGGTACGGCGCACTGCCCAGGGCATGCCGCTGATCGAAAGCAGCTCGTTCCATGACGCCCTGTTCAGCCTCGGCTACGTGCATGCCTCCGACCGCATCGGGCAGATGCTCGGCATGCGCCTGCTGGCCCAGGGGCGCCTGTCCGAGATGGCCGGGGCCGATGCCCTGGACGTCGACCGCTTCATGCGCGCCACCAACCTGCGACAGCGCGCCGACCAGCTCTACGCCGATGCCTCGCCGCGCCTGAAGCGCTTCTTCGAGGTCTACGCGCGCGGGGTCAACGCCTACCTGTTCCGCTACCGCGACAAGCTGCCGGCGCCGCTGGCCGGCTACCGCCCGGAATACTGGAAGGCCGAGGACTCGGCGCTGGTCTTCGCCCTGTACAGCTTCAGCCAGTCGGTCAACCTGCAGGAAGAGATCGCCGCCCTGACCCTGGCGCAGAAGGTCGGTGCCGACAAGCTCGCCTGGCTGCTGCCGAACTACCCGGACGAACCGCTCAACGAGGCCGAGGCGGCCAAGCTCAAGGGCGTAGCGCTCAACCAGCTCGCCGGCCTGGCCCCGGTCGCCGCCGTCAGCGAGCGACTGGCCGCGTTCAACGTGCTGGGCAGCGCCAACTCGGCCAGTTGGGCCATCGCCCCGCAACGCAGCCGCAGCGGCAAGAGCCTGCTGGCCAGCGACAACCAGGGCGCCTGGGCGCTCAGCCCGGTGCAGATCCGCACCACCAGGTACCAGGCCGCCGGCTTCAGCCTGCCCGGCCTGCCGATGATCCTCTCCGGCTTCAACGGCGCCCTGGCCTGGAGCGGCAGCACCGCCATGGGCGACAACCAGGACCTGTACCTGGAGAAGATCCGCCGCCAGGGCAGCCAGTTGCAGTACGAAGTCGACGGCCGCTGGCAGAACGCCCGGGTGCGCAACGAAACCTATTTCATCAAGGGCCGCGGCCCACAGCGCGAAGTGATCTACGAAACCGGCCACGGCGCCCTGCTCAGCGGTGCCCAGGGCAACCTCGGGCTGGCCCTGAAGATGCCGGACCTCAAGGGCGACCGCAGCCTGGACGCGTTCTTCGACCTGTCGCGGGCGCGCAACGTCGAGCGCGCCTTCGAGGCCAGCCGCGAGATCGGCGCGGTGCCGCTGAACATGGTCCTGGCCGATGCCAGCACGGTCGGCTGGCAGGTCACCGGGCGCTATCCGAACCGTCGCGACGGCCAGGGCCTGGTGCCGTCGCCGGGCTGGGAAAGCCGCTACGACTGGGACGGCTACGCCGACGCCATGCTCCACCCCTACGATCAGGACCCGCCACAGGGCTGGCTGGGCAACGCCGCCCAGCGCAGTGCGCCACGGGGCTACGGCATGCAGCTGTCGAACAGTTGGTCCTACCCGGAGCGGGCCGAGCGCCTGGCGCAGCTGGCCGGCAATGGCAAGCATGATGCGCGCAGCCTGATCGCCATGCATAACGACCAGACCACCCTGTTCGCCGCCAAGCTCAAGGCGATGTTCGAGGCCCCGGGCATGGCCCAGGCCTTGAAGAACGCCATCGCCGCCCTGCCCGCCGAGCAGCAGGCCAAGGCCCGGGAAGCCTACACCCGGCTGATGGCCTTCGACGGTCGCCTGAGCCAGACCTCCGCCGACGCGGCGATCTACGAGCTGTTCCTGCAGCAGAGTGCGCGGCTGATCTTCCTCGACGAGCTGGGCCCGGAATCCTCCCCGGCGTGGCAGGCCTTCGTCGCCAATGCGCGGCTGTCCTACTCGGCCCAGGCCGACCACCTGCTCGGCCGCGACGACAGTCCGTTCTGGGACGACCGCAGCACCCCGGCAGTGGAAGACAAGCCGACCATCCTCGCCCGCAGCCTGGCCGCGGCGATCAGCGCCGGCGAGCAGCAACTGGGCAGCAACCGCCGCGACTGGCAGTGGGGCAAGTTGCACCAGTACCAGTGGCCGGTGGCCAACCTGTTCGGCATCGGCGACACGCTCGAGCACCGGGCCCAGGCCAGCGGTGGCGATCACAGCACCCTGAGCGCCTCGCCCTACGCCTGGGGCCAGGACTTCAAGGCCAGCCTGGCGCCGGCGCAGCGCATGGTGGTGGACTTCGGCCAGACCGAGCCGTTGCAGTTGCTCAGCAGCAGCGGCCAGTCCGGCAACCCGGCCAGCCCGCAGTTCGCCAACGGCCTGGACGCCTGGTTCCGCGGGCAGTACCAGAGCGTGCCGCTGCAGGGGCAGAACTACGAACGCGCCTATGGCAGCAAGCGCCTGACCCTGGTGCCTGGCAAGTAAGCCCCGCGGCCCGTCGCCGGCAAACCGGCGACGGGCCCACGAGAAACAGCGAACTTCCCCCGCCGATCCCCGCTCTACCGCTACAAGCCCATCACCCCGGCCATCGCCATGGACCTCGTCATCGCCCGTCCCGAAGGCCTCTACTGCCCGCCCGGCGATTTCTACATCGACCCCTGGCGTCCGGTGGAGCACGCGGTCATCACCCATGGCCACGGTGACCACGCCCGCCCGGGCAACCGCCACTACCTTTGCGCCGAACCCGGTGCCGGCGTCCTGCGCGCGCGCCTCGGTGCCGACATCGACCTGCAGACCCTGCCCTACGGCCAGCCCCTCGACCACCGCGGCGTCACCCTCAGCTTTCACCCGGCCGGCCATGTGCTCGGCTCGGCCCAGGTCCGCCTGGAACATCGTGGCGAGGTCTGGGTCGCGTCCGGCGACTACAAGGTCGAGGCCGATGGCACCTGCACGCCGTTCGAACCGGTGCGCTGCCACACCTTCATCAGCGAATCCACCTTCGGCCTGCCGATCTATCGCTGGCAGCCGCAGGCCGAGATCTTCGGCCAGATCGACAGCTGGTGGCGCGACAACCAGGCCCATGGCAAGGCCAGCGTGCTGTTCTGCTACGCCTTCGGCAAGGCCCAGCGCATCCTCCACGGCATCGACGCCAGCCTCGGCCCGATCCTCGTCCACGGAGCGCTGGAGCCGCTGAACCGGGTCTACCGCGAAGCCGGCGTGCACCTGCCGACGACCCGCTATGCCGGCGACGTTCCGCGCAACGACCCGCTGCTGCGCCAGGCCCTGGTCATCGCCCCGCCTTCGGCCGGCGGCAGCAGCTGGATGCGCCGCTTCGGCGACTACAGCGACGCCTTCGCCAGCGGCTGGATGCGCCTGCGCGGCACCCGGCGGCGGCGCGGCGTCGACCGCGGTTTCGTGCTCTCCGACCACGCCGACTGGCCCGGCCTGCTGTGGGCCATCGAGCAGACCGGCGCCGAGCGGGTGATGGTCACCCACGGCTCGGTGCAGGTGCTGGTGCGCTATCTGCGGGAACGGGGCCTGGACGCCCGTGGCTTCGTCACCGAGTACGGCGAGGAAGACGATGCCGACAGTACGAACGGAGTCGGGACATGAAGGCGTTCGCCGAACTGTACCTGCGCCTGGACGCCACCACCTCCAGCAACGCCAAGCTGCAGGCCCTGCAGGACTACTTCAGCCAGGCCCCGGCGCAGGATGCGGCCTGGGCCGTGTACTTCCTCGCCGGCGGTCGGCCGCGACAACTGGTGCCGACGCGCCTGCTGCGCGAACTGGCGGTGCGCCTCTCGGGCCTGCCGCAATGGCTGTTCGAGGAGAGCTACCAGGCCGTGGGCGACCTGGCCGAAACCTTTTCCCTGCTGCTCCCGGACAGCCCCCGCAGCAGTACAGCCGGGCTGGCCTGGTGGGTCGAGGAACAGCTGCTGCCGCTGCGCGGCCTGGCGCCGGAGGTGCTGGCCGAGCGCCTGCCGCCGCTGTGGGCGCAACTGGACCGCAACAGCCTGCTGGTGTGCATGAAGCTGATCACCGGCAGCTTCCGCGTCGGCGTGTCGAAACTGCTGGTGACCCGCGCCCTGGCGCAACTGGCCGGGCTGGACGCCAAGCAGGTGGCGCAGCGCCTGGTCGGCTACACCGACCTGCGCCATCGCCCGGATGCCGACGACTACCGCGCGCTGATCGCCGCGCCCAGTGCCAAGGAACATGCCCAACGCGGCGGGCAGCCCTACCCGTTCTTCCTCGCCCATGCCCTGCAGGAGGACGTGGACCGCTTCGACACCCTGCTGGGCCCGGTCGAGGCCTGGCAGGCCGAATGGAAGTGGGATGGCATCCGCGCGCAACTGGTCAAGCGCGAGGGGCAGTCGTGGGTCTGGTCGCGGGGCGAGGAACTGGTCACCGAACGTTTTCCCGAACTGCAGGCGCTGGCGTCGAGCCTGCCCGACGGCACGGTGCTGGATGGCGAGATCGTGGTGTGGAAGCCCGCTGCCGATAGCGACGGCATCGCGGTCCAGCCGTTCGCTCTGTTGCAGCAACGGATTGGCCGCAAGACCCTGGGCAAGAAGCTGCTGGCCGATGCGCCGGTGGTCCTGCTCGCCTACGACCTGCTGGAGTGGCATGGCCAGGACTGGCGCAATCGCCCGCAACATGAACGGCGTCGGCAACTGGAGCAACTGGTGACGGCATGCCCGGCGGCGGCCCTGCAATTGTCGCCCGTGCTGTCGGCCAGCGACTGGCACGACCTGGCTCGCCAGCGCGAGGCTTCGCGCAGCCTGGGGGTCGAGGGGCTGATGCTCAAGGCGCGGGAGGCGTTGTACGGAGTGGGCCGGACCAAGGACCTGGGGGTCTGGTGGAAATGGAAGATCGACCCGTTCAGCGTGGATGCCGTACTGATCTACGCCCAGCGCGGCCATGGCCGGCGCGCCAGCCTGTACAGCGACTACACCTTCGCCGTGTGGGACGCCCCGCCCGGCACGCCGGAGCGCAGCCTGGTGCCGTTCGCCAAGGCCTATTCGGGGCTGACCGACAACGAGATGCGCGCGGTCGACGGCATCATCCGCAGGACCACCGTCGAGACCTTCGGCCCGGTGCGCAGCGTGACGCCGAGCATGGTCTTCGAGCTGGCCTTCGAGGGCATCGCCCTGTCGAAGCGGCACAAGAGCGGCATTGCCGTGCGCTTCCCGCGCATGCTGCGCTGGCGCCAGGACAAGCCGGTGGAGGAAGCCGACGACCTGGCGACGTTGCAGGGGTTGCTGGGCGAGGTGGCGCGCTGAGAGCGATGTCGCCTGACCTGACGCTATCGCCGGCAAGACCGGCTCCCACGGGTTCCAGGCCTGCCGCAGACCCTGTGGGCTGGCTTGTCGGGGCGCCGAACCGCAGCGATGAGCATGGGTATCTACATATCTTTTTGGACATGGGCGCCTGTCAGCCTCTATGCGGAAAGTTGTGTAGATCCCCATGCGCTCACACCCGGGTTCCTCGCAGACCACGCCAGGTCAGCAGGGCAAACACCAGCACCAGCAGGGCCACGCCTGCGCTGGTGACACTCACCCCTTCGCGAAACGCCGTGTTCACCGCCAGCAGCAGGCCTTCCCCGCCCTCCAGCGCATGTGCCCCGCCCAGGGTCTGCGCCGACCGCAACGCCTCCGCGGACAGCCCTTCCGGCAACACCAGCGACAACCGGTACCACGCCGCCACCGCCCCACCGATCAGGGTGGTTCCCAGCACCACCCCCACTTCGTAGGCGGTCTCGCTGACCGACGACGCGCTGCCCGCCCGCGCCACCGGCACGCTGCACAGCACCAGGTCGTTGGACACGCTGGTGATCGCCGCCACGCTGACGTTCAGCAGCAGGAAGGCGATGCCCAGGCTGAGCACGCTGGCCTCGACCAGTGCCATCAGGGCGAACGCCGCGGCCGCCAGCAGCAGGCAGGCGGCGATCAGGCGATTGGGCGCGACCCGGCGGGCCAGGTGGATGATGGCCATCCCGGCAACGAGCGCCAGCACCTGCCCCGGTACCAGGATCAGGCAGGCCGTCAGCGGCGACAGGCCGAACACCAGTTGCAGCAGTTGCGTGGCGAAGAAGATGAAGCCGATCAGCAGGCCGAGGCTGACCAGGTTGACCAGGATCGACACGCTGAACGCCCGGTGCCGGAACAGCCGCAGGTCGAGCAGCGGCTGTTCCAGTTGCAGTTGCCGGCGCACGAACGACAAGCCCCAGGCCAGCCCCGCCAGCAGGCACAGCACGGACTGGGCGTCGATGCCGCGGGTGGCGGCCTGCTTGCAGGCGAGCATCACGCAGGTCATGGCCGCCAGGCTGAGCAGGATGCTCGGCGCATCCACCGTGGTGCCCGGCTGGTGCTCGGTGTCGCGGATCGAGGGCGCCAGCAGCAGGACCGGCAGGAGGAACGGCAAGGCCACCAGGAACACCGCCGGCCAGTCGAAATACTGCAGCAGCACGCCGCCGAGCAACGGCCCCAGGGCCGAGCCGAGGGTCAGGCAAGTGGCCCACGCGGCCACGGCCACGCGGCGTTCCTCGCGGTCCTCGAAGGCACTGCGGATCAGCGCCAGGGTCGCCGGCAGGATCATCGCGCCGAACACCCCAAGCAGCGCCCGTCCGCCGATCAGTTGCCAGTCCTGCCGGGACAGGGCCAGCAGCAGCGAGACCACGGCGAAGCCACCGCAGCCGATGAACAGCAGGCGCCGGTGGCCGAAGCGGTCGCCGCTGCTGCCCATGGTCACCAGCAGCGCGGCCAGCACCAGCGAATAGGCATCGATCATCCACAACTGGGCGGCGGCGGAAGGATTGAGCGCCACGGCGATGCGCGGCAGGGCGAAGTTGAGGATGGTGTTATCGATGGTGACCAGCAGGACCGGCAGCAGGATCACCAGCAACGCCGCCCCCTTGCTGCGATCCCTGAGCATCGAGAACAGAGGGCTTGCCGCTTGCTGCATCGTGGGTCTCTCCCTGAGTGGTGTTCAACAGCCTGAAAAGCCGGGCGCAGGTCCGTGCGTGATGGTCGTGGGTGCCGCCGAGGTAGTCGCGGACCGCGTCGAGTTCGCCGACGAAGGCATCCGGCGTGTCCTGGCGGCAGAACTGGTGCAGCAGGTCCAGGCCCGCGGCGAGGTACTCGCGCTGGCGCGCGCCGTGACGGTTGTGGCGCTGGATGTCCCAGTAGGTCTGTGGCGGATTGTCGAGGATGCGCGCGCTCAGCCCGAGCAGGGTCTGCATCGGCGGCGGCGCCAGCGCCGCCAGCAGCCCCGGATCGCATTCGCTGCGCTGCACGGCCAGGGCGAAGGCCAGGACCGCGGCATGCGGCAGGGTCTGGCAGACCGCCATGAGGCGGTCATGCTCGTCCGGCGGCAAGCGGCTGACACGCATCCCGCCCTGCTCCAGCAGCTCGGCGAAGCGCTCGCCATCGGCACCGGGCTCGCGCTCGCAGAGCAGCAGCGGGCGCCCGCGGCAATCCAGGGTCGGCGAGAACATCGGGTTGAGGCCCAGCGACGGCAGGCCGGGCAGCAACCGCGCCGCACTGGCCTGCAGCGGTTGCTGCACCGAGCAGGTATTGACCAGCAGGCGCAGCGAAGCCAGGTGCGCGGCATAACGCTCCAGCACCTGCAGCGCGACCTCCTCCGGCAACGCCAGGACCAGCACGGTGGCGGCCTGCAGCAGTTCCGGGGCGTCCTCCGGCAGGTCAAGGGCGTCCATCACGCGCTGGTCGAAGGCCCGTCCCGCAGGCTCCTTGTCGATGACGATCGGCGCATGCCCGGCATCCGCCAGCAGGCCGGCGATGAAGCGCCCGACGATGCCGGCACCGCCGACGATCAGATACTTGTCCACGACTCACCTCCTGATGCTGTGAAACGGCACGCTGGCCTTGACCAGCGTCTCGTGCATTTCCTGCTCGGGGTCCGAGGCGGCGACGATGGCGCCACCGATGCCGAAGCTGGCGGTGCCGTCCCTGAGCACCGCGGTGCGGATGACGATGCTCAGTTCGGTGTGCCCGTCCAGGCCGATCCAGCCCAGGGCACCGGCGTACACGCCGCGCGCCGACGCCTCCAGGCAGTCGATGATTTCCATGGTGCGGCGCTTCGGTGCGCCGGTCATGGAGCCGCCGGGGAAGCAGGCGCGGATCGCCGCGAAGACATCGACGTCGGCCCGCAGGCGCCCCTCCACGGTGGACACCAGCTGATGCACCGACGAATAGCTCTCGATGGCGAAGGCCTTGGGCACCCGCACCGTGCCCGGCACGCAGATGCCGTTGAGGTCATGCCGCACCAGGTCGACGATCATCAGGTTCTCCGCGCGATCCTTGGCCGAGCCGGCGAGGTCTTCGCGCAGCAGCTGGTCGATCTCCGGCGTGCAGCCGCGCGGCCGGGTGCCCTTGATCGGCCGCGACTGCACCTGGCCGTCGCGGTCGATGCGCAGGAAGGTTTCCGGCGAGGCGCTGAGGATGGCGAAATCGCCGTTGTCGATGAACGCGCCATAGGGCACCGGGCTGATCGCTCGCATGCGCTGGTAGACGCTCAACGGCGCTTCGCTGCAGGGCATGCGCGCGCGGTTGGTCAGGCAGATCTCGTAGGACTCGCCATCGACGATCTGGCGCAGGCAGGCGTCCACTTTCGCCTGGTAGGTGCTGGAGCAGTCGGCCAGGCCCAGCGCGGCCTCGGCCACCGGGCCCGGAAAGAAGTCCGGCAGCTTGCCCTGCTCGGCCGGACGCGGCGGGCGCAGGGTCAGGCGCTCGCCCCAGAGGTGGCAGAGCCAGGCCTTGTCGCGGTGGTGATCGAACACCAGCAGGTTCTGCGGCAGGTAGAACAGCGCGTCCGGCAGGTCCGAGACATGCACGTTGTCGGCGCCGGTCAGCGCCTTCAGCTCGTAGCCGAGGTAGCCCACCAGGCCACCGGCGAAGGGAAACGGCGCCTGCGGGCGCTGCGCAGGACGCAACCGGGCCATGACCCCGGCCATCAGCGAGAAGAAATCGCCGCGCAGCAGGCTGCGCCCGCCAGGGCCCTCGATGCGCAGGTGGCGACGCTCGACGTCGTAGCTGAACACCAGCGCCGAACGCGGATCGCAGGCGCCCATCAGCGAGTAGCGGGCCTGGCCCGGGTCGGCCAGTTCGCTGTCCAGCCAGAAGGCCGCGGCGGCGTCGCCGAACTGGCTGGCGAAGGCATCCAGGGGCACCGGCAGGCGCGCCAGCGGCTGGTAGTCGACCTGCAACTGCGCCGGCCCGCCGGCACTGGCCAGGGCGGCGGCAATGGCTTCCTGGCCGGGCTGGCCACGTCCTGCGTCGACCAGGCGGACGAAATTGCGCAGGATCTGCCGGCCAAACTGCGAGTCGATGGACTCGGGGTGGAACTGCACGCCCCAGATGGGTCGCTGGCGGTGGGCCAGGGCCATGACCAGGCCGCAGGCGGAACGGGCGGTGACCTCCAGGCAGTCCGGCACCTCGGTGCACACCAGCGAGTGATAGCGCACCACCTCGAAGTCCTGGGCGATGCCGGCGAACAGGTCGCTGGCGTCGTGGTGGATGCGCGTGCGGTAGCCGTGCACCGGCTGCGGCGCATGCTCCACCTTGCCACCGAAAAAGCAGTTGATGCCCTGGTGCCCCAGGCACACCCCGAGCAGCGGCACCCGGGCGCGCTCCAGCACCTCGCGGCAGACTCCGAAGTCCGTCGCCCGCGCCGGATGCCCGGGGCCCGGCGACAGCACCACGGCGTCGAAGCGCTCCAGTTCGAGCTGCTCGAAACGCCAGGTATTGGGCACCACCACCGGCTGCTCGCCACAGACTTCGTAGAGATACTGGGCGATGTTGTTGGTGAAGGAATCGAAGTTGTCGACGATCAGCACGCGCATGGCATCACTCCTCTTCCGGCGCCTGGAGATCGGCCAGGACCCGCAGTTCCTCATCGCAGGTTTCCTCGATGATCAGCTGGAACAGTGCCTCGAGGTAGGCCGGGCGCAACTGGCGTGGCGCCGCCAGCCCGCGCACCTGCGCCAGGGTGGCGGCCACGCGCTGCGGCTGCATGACGGCCAGGCCCTGGTGCGCCTTGATGTGGGCGATGCCCCGGCAGAGGGTCATGCGTTCGGCGAGCAGGTCGACCAGCAGCAGGTTGATGCGGTCCAGTTGCTCGCGGCAGGGCTGCAGGTCCGCTGAGTCCAGGGACGCGCGATCCAGAGGAGTGCCTGACATGTCGCTGCCCTCCGTTCAGTGCTGGCCGGGGGCCCGGCTCAGTTGCAGGTTGAGCTTGCGTGCCAGGCAATCGATCTGTTCGGGGCTGTGCGCCGCCGACACGGCACAACGCAGCATGGCCCGGCCACTCTCGATGATCGGATAGAACACCGGGAACACCACCAGCCCCGAGGCCCGCAGGGCACTGGCGGCGAGCGTGCCCTGGCGCTCGTTGTCGAACAGCGCGCCGCGGATCGGCGCCCGCAGGCCGCTGTTCATCATGTTCTGCTCGACCCGCTCGTCGAGGCGCCGCAGGTTGCCCCACAACGCCTGTTGCAGCGACTGGATCTCCGAGGACAGGTGAACCTGGGCCGCGGCGACGTTGGCCGCCTGCAACGGCACCGGGATGCTGTGCCCGAACACCAGCGGGTTGGCCAGGGCGCGCAACTGCCCGGCATTGGCGGCGGGCTTGAGCACGATGAAGCCGCCGGCACCACCGAAGGCCTTGCTCAGCGAGCCGGCGATCAGGGTGTTGCCGGGCAGGCGGTGACCGAGGTTCTCGAAGGCATAGCCGGCGCCGTAGCGGCCGGTGATGGAGATGCCGTGGGCATCGTCGACGTACAGGTAGCCGTTGTGCCCGCGCAGGCGCTCGGCCAGGGCGGCCACCGGCAGCAGGCCGGACATCGAGCCGACGCCGTCGATCAGCAGCACCGGCGTCTGCCGCTCGCGGTCGCAGTGGCCGAGCGCCTCCTGCAGTGCCTCGCTGTCATTCACGTCGACCCGCCGCACCGGCCCGAACTGCGCCAGCACGCCACGCAGCACCTGCATCGAGGCATGGGCGGTGCGGTCCACCAGCCACATCACCCCGCCTTCGCGGGTCGGATAACCATCCATGCCGCCACTGCCGAGCAACGGCAGCACGCCCAGGTGCGCGTTGCTGGTGGAACTGAACACGGTGACGCTGCAGCCGGCGTAGATTTCGCCGAGCAGTTGCTCCAGCTGGCGCAGGTACACCGGGCTCATCGCCCCGCGGCTGGACGACAGGTGCACGCCGATCCGCTCCAGTGCCACCTGGGCCGCGAGAATCAGTGCCGGATGGCTCTCCAGGCCGAGGTAGGAGCAGGACACGAATTCGATGCAGGTGCTGCCGTCCGCCAGGGTCAGCTGCTTGCCGTTGCGCGCGACCACCTCGAAGCCGGTCAGGCCGTCGGCCGTGGCACTGCCCAGGGCGTCGCTGGTGCGTTGGCGGCGGATGTTCATCCAGTTGTCCTCGGTGCCCGCAGGCATCCGTGCGTGATCGTTCATGGCGTTCTCCCCACGGTGAAGATGGAAGGTCCTGTGGCGTCGCTGAAGTCGTCGTCGTGGCAGTGCCGGATCGACTGGAAGCCCTGCGCGTCGAGCAGGCTGGCGACCTGCTCCGACTGCGCCTCGCCGTGCTCGATCAGGAACACGCCGCCCCGGCGCAGCAAGGCGGCGGCGAGCCGGGCGCTGGCGGCGATCAGCGCGGCGCCCTGCTCCCCCGCATAGATCGCGCCCGACGGGTGATGACGGCTCCACTCCGGCAGCAATTCGGTACCCGGCGCAACGTAGGGTGGGTTGCTCACCACCACGTCGACCCGGCCATGGGCCTGGGCGAAGGCTTGCGGGCAGGTGATGTCGGCCACCAGCGGGCTGACCTCGCCCTGCGCCTGCAGGCGGCGGATATTGCGGCGCAGGTAGGCCTGGGCGGTGCTGTCGCTGTCGACGCAGACGGTGCGCGCACCGCTCGCGGCCCAGATCGCCAGGCCGATGGCACCGACCCCGGCGCACAGGTCGAAGACCGTCGAATCGCTGCCCAGGGCCAGGTTGCGCTCGATCCAGCGCACCATGGCCAGGCTCTGCTGGCGCGGTACGAAGGTGCCGCTGCCGACCAGCAGGCGCTGCTCGCCGAAGTCGGCGTAACCGAGGATGTGTCCCAGCGGAATGCGCGCGCAGCGCTCGGCGACATCGACGCGAAAGGCATCCAGGCGCTGCGCGTCGAGGGCCCGGTCGGGGTTGAAGTGCTTGTCGGTGAGCGCCCGCAGGTCGCCGACCGGGTCCCACAGCCCGGCACCGCTGAGTTCGCGCAGGGCCATGGCCTGGTGATGCTCGAAGGCGCTGAGGATCATGACCAGGCCTCGTAGTAGCGGGCTAGGCGCTCGTACATCGAGCGGTACAGCCAGGAGAAGGCCACCAGTTCCGGCGGCGGTGTGTAGCGCGGGTGCAGCGAGGTGATCAGCCGCGTGTAGTTCTCGCTCATGCCCTGGTCCAGCAGCGGCATCCAGTAGGGCTTGATGTTCCAGCGATACTCGTAGCCGGTGGCGAACATCTGCCGCACCGTCTCGGCCACCGTCTCGTCCCGCGGCAGGCCGGCCAGGGGCTCGCGCAGCGGGGTGAAGCAGGACAGGTCGAGGTTGTTGCCGAGGCCCTCGATGCGGTCGGCGATCCAGCTGGCCAGCAAGGGCGACTGGTGCAGGCCGTCGCGGTAGGTGCCGGTGGCCAGCCATAGGCCGTCGTACTCGCAGGGACCGATCAGCGGGAAGCCGTCGGCGGCGATCGGCCGGTTGCCGACCTGGATCTCGACCACGGCGGCGTCATGCAGGTCGAGGTTGAGCTGGTCCACCGCGCAGTCGAGGAGGAACTGCACGTCGGACACCTGGGCATGGCGGCGCGGCTGCTCGCTGAGGATGTTGGTCGCGCCGATGTACAGCAGGTCGTCGCCGCGCGGCACGCAGTGCAGGCCACAGGCGAAGGCGCGGTTGGGGGTGCGGATCACCGTGTGCGGCGGCGTCTGCCCCGGGCGTAGGCGCAGCAGGATGGACACGCCGTAGCCGGCGAACAGCGGCGGCAGGTGCCGATGGATTTCCTCCAGGCCCTGCAGCAGGTCCAGCGAATCCACGCCGGCGGCCACCACCACATGCCGCGCCGGCAGGTGCCGGCCATCCTCCAGCGCCACGCCGGTGGCGCTCCAGCCTTCGCTGAGGACCGCGCGGGCATTGCCGTCGATGATCTCGCCGCCGCAACCGAGCAGTGCGGCATCCAGCTTGTCCAGCAGCAGGTGGGCATCGATGGCGTTTTCGTCGGGAATCAGCAACGCCTGCATCGGCCGCACCAGGTCGTTGGCCCGGACCCACGCCAGCTCGTCGGCGGGCACCGCGGTGTAGAAGGTCTGGTAGTCGCGCAGGGCCTGCTCGATGGCGGCGTAGTTGGCGCTGTCGACCTCGGCCATGCCGGCGCTGTTGAGGATCACATGGGTGCCGCAGGCGCTGAGCAGGCCGGCCGGGTTGCCGCTGGCGCGGCTCAGGCGCTCGCTCCAGTGTGCCCAGAGACCCTTGGCCTGGATGTCCATTGCCAGTTTCAGGCGGCCATGCTCGCTGGCCAGCAGGCCGCGGGTCACCTCTCCGAAACAGCCATTCATGGCCCCGGCGGCGCGTGACGCGGCGTTGTGCCGGGCGAGCTTGCCGACCCGGCAGACACTCAGCCCACGGCTGGCCAGTTCGAAGGCGATGGATGCGCCGACAGCACCGCTGCCGACCACAACAACGTCATGGATCATGGTTGTCTCCAGCCATTGCGAGAGAAAAAAACAGGACGGCTGGCACGCGGGGGCAGTGCCAGGAGACAAGCTGCCGGCTTGTCTCGAACCCGTCCGAAATGCCAGAGGCGAGCCGCAAGCGAACAAAAGGGTGGGATTCGTCAGCGGTCGCGGCCCATCCACTCGACAGCACGGCCGAGACACTAGGGTCATCGGGACCGAGCCACAACTGCCGGAACAGGTAGGCGGCACGCTGTAGGAAACATCCCAACCAACGCTTCAGTTTTTGCCGAAGATCACCGATTTTTCCCCGCGCCGCCCTGCCAGCGGCGATGTTTGGGCCGGCTCACCCGCGGCCAAACATCCTTCGCGGCGCGTTCGGCAAGACGACGAACGGGAACGTCAGATCAACCCCAGCGCCGCCGCGTGAGCCACCGCCAGCACGCGGTTGGGCGAGTCGAACTTGCGCAGGATGTTCTTGATGTGGAAGTTCACCGTGTGCTCGGAGAGCTGCAGGATCGCGGCGATGCCCTTGGAACACTCGCCGTCGGCGATCCAGCGCAGGACCTGGGTTTCCCGCTCGCTGAGGATGATCGGCGGCGGCAGGCCCTGGACCCGCTGCAGATGCTCGTCGAGCGCCTCCAGCAGGCTGCGCAGTTGCAACTTCAGGGGCACCCGCTCGGCGCAGGTCAGCGCGCCGTTGCGCCGGGCCACGCAGAGCAGTTGCCAGGCGCCATCGCCACCGCGCTGGATGCAGGTGGCACCGCTGGCATGGCCGTGCTGGCGCAGATCACCGGGAACGTCGCTGTCGCGGTCCCAGAACAGCAGCCCCGCGCGCAGTGGCGCGCCGTCACCCAGGTCGCCGCGCCAGCTGGCCGGGTAGTTGCCGTTGAAACGGGTGCGCGCCTGACTGAATGGCAGCCGCGGGCGGCGACCATGGACGAAGCAGTCGAAGCCCAGGGTGCGGACCTGGCGGGCGGTTTCGCCGAACAGCTCGTCCGGGCTGCGGCAGTCCTCGAAGCGGCTATGGATGTCGAGCCACCATTGCAGGAGGTCGGGGGTACGACTCATGGGCGGGTCCTTGTCGGGTGCATGTCCGGGCACGCTCCTGTGCCCTGCGGAAATGGCGCCGCGCAGGCGCCACAGGGCCCGGACCCTACCCAGCCGGCCCCTGCCCCGGCAACGCCGGCAGCCGCCACAAATGTTTCAGTATTTGACCTCGACGCACCGACACCACGCACACCTGGCACGCAGCCGCCCTGTCACGGCGCATGGCCTGGCCCCTGCCAGGCCCCGTCGCACAAGACAATCAGCGCACCAGGCACACTGGTGCGGAACTTGCTATCACTATGAGGTCAGGCCGCGACCGGTAACGGTGCACGGCCAACTTCAACATTCGCCGCTTCTCAAGGACTACACGATGAAAAAAGCATGGCTGACGCTTTCCGCTGTTGCTCTGTGTCTGGCTGCCGGCAGTACCTTCGCCAAGGAATACAAAGAGCTGCGCTTCGGCGTCGATCCTTCCTATGCGCCCTTCGAATCCAAGGCCGCCGACGGCAGCCTGGTGGGCTTCGATATCGACCTGGGCAACGCCATCTGCAAGGAGCTGAAAGTCACCTGCAAATGGGTCGAAAGTGACTTCGACGGCATGATTCCTGGCCTCAAGGCCAACAAGTTCGACGGCGTGATCTCGTCCATGACCGTGACCCCGGCGCGGCAGAAAGCCATCGACTTCTCCGACGAACTGTTCTCCGGGCCAACCTCGCTGGTCTACAAGAAAGGCTCCGGCCTCAGTGCCGACGTTGCCTCGCTCAAGGGCAAGGCCGTGGGCTACGAGCAGGGCACCATCCAGGAAGCCTACGCCAAGGCCGTGCTGGACAAGGCCGGGGTCAACACCAAGGCCTACGCCAACCAGGACCAGGTCTACGCCGACCTGATCTCCGGCCGCCTCGACGCCTCGATCCAGGACATGCTCCAGGCCGAACTGGGCTTCCTCAAGTCCGAAAAGGGCGTGGGCTACGAAGTGAGCGAGCCGGTGAACAGCGACCTGCTGCCGTCGAAGACCGCGATCGGCATCCGCAAAGGTAACACCGAGCTGCAGGCGCTCCTGAACAAAGGTATCAAAGCGTTACACGACGACGGCACCTACGCCGAAATCCAGAAAAAGCACTTCGGTGAACTGAACCTCTACAGCGGCAAGTAACCGCCAACCGGTGCCCGCCTGTGCCAGGCGGGCATCTTTTTTTCTGCCTGGGGTTCGCGTCAATGTTCGACGACCTGCTCGCCCTGCTCGGGCTTTCCGCGTTCAGTCTGAAAGGGTTCGGCCCGCTGCTCTGGCAGGGCACCTGGATGACCGTGAAACTGTCCTTCATGTCCCTGCTGGTGGCCATCGGCCTCGGCCTGCTCGGCGCCAGCGCCAAGCTCTCGCCGATCCGCCTGCTGCGCCTGCCGGCGCAGTGCTATACCACGCTGATCCGTGGCGTGCCGGACCTGGTGCTGATGCTGCTGATCTTCTACAGCCTGCAGACCTGGCTCACCGCGCTCACCGACTACATGGAATGGGAATACATCGAGATCGACCCGTTCGCCGCCGGGGTCATCACCCTCGGCTTCATCTATGGCGCCTACTTCACCGAGACGTTCCGCGGCGCCATCCTCGCCGTGCCCCGCGGCCAGGTCGAGGCGGCCACGGCCTATGGCCTCAAGCGCATGCAGCGCTTCCGCTTCGTGGTCTTCCCGCAGATGATGCGCTTCGCCCTGCCGGGCATCGGCAACAACTGGATGGTGATGCTCAAGGCCACCGCGCTGGTCTCGATCATCGGCCTCGCCGACCTGGTCAAGGCGGCGCAGGACGCCGGCAAGAGCACCTATCAACTGTTCTACTTCCTGGTGGTGGCGGCGCTGATCTACCTGCTGATCACCAGCGCCTCGAACCTGGTCCTGCGCTGGCTGGAACGGCGCTATAACGTCGGCACCCGGGAGGCGCTGCGATGATCGAACTGCTGCAGGAATACTGGCGTGCCTTTCTCTATACCGACGGCAGCAACATCACCGGCCTGGCGATGACCCTGTGGCTGCTCAGCGCGTCCCTCGCGTTCGGCTTCGTGGTCTCGATCCCGCTGTCCATCGCCCGCGTCTCGCGGCGGTTCTGGATCCGCTGGCCGGTGCAGTTCTACACCTACCTGTTCCGCGGCACGCCGCTCTACATCCAGTTGCTGATCTGCTACACCGGCATCTACAGCATCGCCGCCGTGCGCGAACAACCGCTGCTGGATGCGTTCTTCCGCGACGCGATGAACTGCACCATCCTCGCCTTCGCCCTGAATACCTGCGCCTACACCACGGAGATCTTCGCCGGGGCGATCCGCAGCATGAACCACGGCGAAATCGAGGCGGCCAGGGCCTACGGGCTGCACGGCTGGAAACTCTATGCTTACATCATCATGCCGTCCGCGCTGCGCCGCTCGCTGCCGTTCTACAGCAATGAGGTGATCCTGATGCTGCACTCCACCACCGTGGCCTTCACCGCCACCGTGCCGGATATCCTGAAAGTGGCCCGGGACGCCAACTCGGCCACCTTCCTCACCTTCCAGTCGTTCGGCATCGCGGCGCTGATCTACCTGTGCGTCACCTTCACCCTGGTCGGCCTGTTCCGCCTCGCCGAACGGCGCTGGCTGGCCTTCCTCGGTCCCGCTCACTAGGCTCTGTATGAAAAGCCTTGAGACGAAGGTCAGGCAAGGCGAAAACAGCCGAGGAAGCGGAGTTTACGAGTTGTAAATGAGCATTCCGAGGCTGTTTTCAACGCAGCATCACCGAGTATCAAGGCTTTTCATACAGAGCCACTAGGACTCCACATGCACCACAAGACCCATGACCTGCTGGCCCCGGTCCCCGGTATCGCCCGGCAGATCCACAGCTTCCACTTCGGCCCGCGGGCCGGGGGCAAGATCTACATCCAGGCCTCGCTGCACGCCGACGAACTGCCCGGCATGCTGGTGGCCTGGCACCTCAAGCAGCGCCTCGCCGAACTGGAGGCCGCCGGCCGCCTGCGCCGCGAGATCGTCCTGGTGCCGGTGGCCAACCCGGTGGGCCTGGAACAGGTGCTGATGGACGTGCCCCTGGGCCGCTATGAGCTGCAGAGCGGCGAGAACTTCAACCGCCGCTTCGTCGACCTCACCGACCAGATCGGCGACCAGATCGAAGGCCACCTGACCCAGGACCCGCAGCACAACCTGCAGCTGATCCGCGAATACCTGCGCCGCGGCCTCGACGCCCATCCGGCGGCCACCCCGCTGCAGTCCCAGCGCCTGACCCTGCAACGCCTGGCCTGCGACGCCGACATGGTCCTCGACCTGCACTGCGACTTCGAGGCGGTGGAGCACCTCTACACCACGCCGGAGGCCTGGGCCCAGGTCGAGCCGCTGTCGCGCTACCTCGGGGTGCAGGCCAGCCTGCTCGCCACCGACTCCGGCGGGCAGTCGTTCGACGAGTGCTTCACCCTGGTCTGGTGGCAGTTGCAGCAGCGTTTCGGCAAGCAGTTCCCGATCCCCATGGGCAGCTTCTCGGTGACCGTCGAGCTGCGCGGCCAGGGCGACGTCAGCCATCCGCTGGCCGAAGCCGACTGCGAGGCGATCCTGCAGTACCTGACCCGCTTCGGCGCCATCGACGGCCAGCCGGCGCCGCTGCCGCCGCTGCTCTACCCGGCCACGCCGCTGGCCGCCGTGGAACCGGTGGCCACGCCGCTGGGCGGGCTGCTGGTGTTCCACGTCGCGCCGGGCGAATACCTGGAAGCCGGGCAACTGGTGGCCGAGGTGATCGACCCGCTCAACGACCGCGTCACGCCGGTGCGCAACACCCAGGCCGGTCTGCTCTATGCCCGCTCGCTGCGACGCATGGCCACCGCCGGCATGGTCATCGCCCATGTCGCCGGGCGCGAGGCCTACCGCAGCGGCTATCTGCTGTCGCCATGAGGGATCGCGCGTGTACAAACTGACCATCGAAGACCTGCACAAGAGCTACGGCGAGCACAAGGTGCTCAAGGGCGTCTCGCTGCAAGCGAAGAGCGGCGACGTGATCGCCCTGATCGGCGCCAGCGGCTCGGGCAAGAGTACCTTCCTGCGCTGCATCAACTTCCTCGAACAACCCGATGACGGGCGCATGACCCTGGACGGCAAGGATATCCGCATGGTCCACGACCGCCACGGCATGCACGTCGCCGATGCCGACGAACTGCAGCGCCTGCGCACGCGGCTGGCCATGGTGTTCCAGCATTTCAACCTGTGGAGCCACCTCAGCGTGCTGGAAAACATCTGCATGGCACCGCGACGGGTGCTCGGCGTGAGCAAGCAGGACGCCGAGGAACGGGCCCGGCGCTACCTGGACAAGGTCGGCCTGGCGCCACGGGTCGCCGAGCAGTACCCGGCGTTCCTCTCCGGCGGCCAGCAACAACGCGTCGCCATCGCCCGCGCCCTGGCCATGGAGCCGGAAGTGCTGCTGTTCGACGAACCGACCTCGGCCCTCGACCCGGAACTGGTCGGCGAGGTGCTGAAGGTGATCCAGGGGCTGGCCGAGGAAGGCCGGACCATGATCATGGTCACCCACGAAATGGCCTTCGCCCGCCAGGTGTCCAGCCAGGTGATGTTCCTCCACCAGGGTTTGGTCGAAGAGCAAGGCGCCCCGGCCGACGTGCTCGGCCAGCCGAAGAGCGAACGCCTGCAGCAGTTCCTGCGCGGCAATCTGAAATAAAACCAACGGGGCCGGCCGATGGTCTGTGAAAACACAGACTTCATCGCGCCGGACCTGCCCATGCCTGCCCCTGCCCACCTCGCCGATGCCTGGTTCACCGCCCGTGGCTGGACGCCGTTCGCCTTCCAGCGCCAGGTCTGGGCGGCGGTCGGGCGTGGCGAATCGGGTCTGCTGCATGCCAGCACCGGCGCCGGCAAGACCTATGCGGTGTGGCTGGCCGCCCTGCGCGCCTTCGCCGACCGTGCCCCACCTGGCAAGCCCGCGCCCTTGCAGGTGCTGTGGATCACCCCGATGCGCGCGCTCGCCGCCGACACTGCACGGGCCCTGCAAGCCCCGCTGGACGACCTGCAACTGGCGTGGAGCATCGGCGTGCGCAGCGGCGACACCGGCAGCGCCGAACGCGCGCGCCAGGCCCGGCGCCTGCCATCGACGCTGATCACCACGCCGGAAAGCCTGACCCTGCTGCTGACCCGCGCGCAGGCCGAGAGCGACTTCGCCAGCCTGCGCCTGGTGGTGGTCGACGAGTGGCACGAGCTGCTCGGCAACAAGCGTGGCGTGCAGCTGCAACTGGCCCTGGCACGCCTGCGTCGCTGGCGGCCGGGGCTGGTGGTGTGGGGGCTGTCGGCGACCCTGGGCAACCTGGCGCATGCCCTCGAGGTGCTGCTGCCGCAGGGCGGGCGCCTGGTCGAAGGGCGGCAGGACAAGCGCCTGCAGGTGGACTGCCTGCTGCCGGGCGCCATCGAGCGCTTTCCCTGGGCCGGGCACATGGGGCTGGGCCAGGTGCAGCAGGTCGCTGGCGAGATCGACGCCTGCCACAGCTGCCTGGTCTTCACCAACACCCGCGCCCAGGCCGAGCGCTGGTACCAGGCGCTGCTGGAAGCACGGCCGGACTGGGCCGGCCTGATCGCCCTGCACCACGCCTCGCTGGCGCGCGGCACGCGCGACTGGGTCGAGCGCAGCCTCAAGGACGGCGCGCTGAAGGCCGTGGTGTGCACCTCCAGCCTCGACCTCGGCGTCGACTTCCTGCCGGTGGAGCGGGTGCTGCAGATCGGTTCGGCCAAGGGCGTGGCGCGCCTGATGCAGCGCGCCGGGCGTTCCGGGCACGCCCCGGGGCGCGCGTCACGGATCACCCTGGTGCCGACCCACAGCCTGGAACTGGTGGAAGCCGCCGCCGCCCGGCAGGCCCTGGCGGCCGGGCAGATCGAGGCACGCCAGTCACCACGGCTGTGCCTCGACGTGCTGGTCCAGCACTTGGTCAGCATGGCCCTGGGCACGGGCTTCCGCCCCGCCGAGCTGCTCGTCGAGGTGCGCAGCGCCTGGGCCTACCGCGACCTGCGCGACAGCCAGTGGCAGTGGGCCCTGGATTTCGTCCGGCATGGCGGCAGCTCGTTGAGCGCCTATCCCGACTACCAGCGGGTCGAACCCGCTGCCGACGGGGTCTGGCGGGTCGCCAGCGAGCGCCTGGCGCGGCGTCATCGGATGAGTATCGGCACCATCGTCAGCGACGCCAGCATCCAGCTCAAGTTCTGGAGCAAGGGCGGCGGCGGTGCCAGCCTGGGCAGCGTCGAGGAGGCGTTCATCGCCCGCCTGCGCCCGGAGGACGCCTTCGTCTTCGGCGGACGGGTGCTGGAACTGGTGCGGGTGGAGAACATGACCGCCTACGTGCGCCGCAGCACCTCGCGCAAGGCCGCCCTGGCGCGCTGGAATGGCGGGCGCATGCCGCTGTCCAGCGAACTGGCGGACGCCCTGGTGGCCCAGCTGGACGCTGCTGCGCAGGGCCATTACCGCGGCGCGGAAATGCACGCCGTGCGCCCGCTGCTGGAACTGCAGCAGCAGTGGTCGGCGCTTCCCACCCGCAGCAGCCTGCTGGCCGAGACCTGGCAGTCGCGCCAGGGCTGGCACCTGTTTCTCTATCCCTTCGCCGGGCGCATGGCCAATCTCGGCCTGGCCAGCCTGATCGCCTGGCGCGCCAGCCGCGAACGGCCGCTGAGCGTGTCCATCGCGGTCAACGACTATGGTTTCGAACTGCTCACCCCGACGGCAGTGGAGTGGGCCCGGCTGCTGCCTGCGGCGCTGAGCCCGGAGCATCTGCTGGAGGACGTGCTGGCCAGCCTGAATGCCGGCGAGATGGCGCAGCGTCGTTTTCGCGAGATCGCGCAGATTGCCGGGCTGGTGTTCGGCGGCTATCCGGCGGCGCAGAAGAGCACCCGGCAGATCCAGGCCTCCAGCGGCCTGTTCTTCGAAGTGTTTCGCCGGCATGACGCCAACAATCTGCTGCTCGGCCAGGCCCGCGACGAAGTGCTGCGCGAAGAGCTGGAGATCGAGCGCCTGCAGCGCCAGTTGCTGAAGATGAACGGCCTGCGCCTCGACCTGCATGAGCTGCGTCGTCCCGGCCCGCTGGCCTTCGCCCTGGTGGTCGAAGGCATGCGCGAGACCCTGAGCACGGAAAAGCTCGCCGATCGCATTGCGCGGATGGTCGCCGACCTGGAAAAGGCCGCGGACACAGGAAAAAGCCATGCCCGCCCACGTTGAGATCGAACTGTGCGGCACGCGCCTGTGGCTGCTGGCCGACCGCGCGCTGTACTGGCCGCAGCAGCAGGCCCTGCTGGTGGCCGACGTGCACCTCGGCAAGGCCGCCAGCTACCGCGCCCTGCACCAGCCGGTGCCACGCGGCACCACGGCGGCAAGCCTGGCACGCCTGGACGCCCTGCTGGCCCGCTATCCCTGCCGGCAACTGATCGTGCTGGGTGATTTCATTCACGCCCGCACAGGCCGCGCACCGGCGACCCTGGCGCTGCTGCAGGACTGGCGCGAGCGTCACCCTGGACTGCACATACGCCTGATCCGCGGCAATCACGACCGGAAGGCCGGCGATCCACCGCCGTCATTGGCCATCGAGGTACTGGACGAGCCCTGGGTGCTGGAACCGTTCGCCCTGCAGCACGAGCCGACGCCGCATGCCAACCGCCCGGTGCTGGCCGGACACGTGCACCCGGTCTGCCTGCTGCGTGGCCGGGCCCGGCAGCGCCTGCGCCTGCCGTGCTTCGTGATCGACGAACAGGTCAGCCTGCTGCCGGCGTTCGGTGAGTTCACCGGGGGCTGGGAGGTGCTGCCCGAGGCGCCGGCGCGCCTGTATGTCACCGGCGACGGGCAGGTCTGGCCACTGCTGCGCTGATGTCAGGCGACCGGGGCGGGCGGAGGCTCATCGGGCAGGGTCGGCTCGCCCGGTTCCATGGGTGGGGTTTCGCCGGGTTGCGGCGGTTGCGGGGTGTCGGGGTCGGGCTGGCCAGGTACGCCACCCGCCTGCATCGGCGGATGAGCCAGCAGCGACCACGCCAGCAGCCCGATCTGGTTGGGCTGCAGCAGGGCGAGCTTGGCGCTGATGTTGGGGTCGAGTTTCATTGGCTGCTCCTGACGAGAGCCGGCGCGCCTCGGTGCGCGTCGGGACGGTTCATCTCGTTGGAGTGCCGAATGCCGGGGGAATTCCCCCCGGTTCGTCGGATCAGGTGCGGGGCAGGGTCACGCCGCGCTGGCCCTGGTACTTGCCGCCGCGGTCCTTGTAGGACACTTCACACTCTTCATCGGATTCGAGGAAGAGCATCTGCGCCACGCCCTCGTTGGCGTAGATCTTCGCCGGCAGCGTGGTGGTGTTGGAGAACTCCAGGGTCACGTGGCCTTCCCACTCGGGTTCCAGCGGGGTGACGTTGACGATGATGCCGCAGCGCGCGTAGGTGCTCTTGCCCAGGCAGATGGTCAGGACGTTGCGCGGGATGCGGAAGTACTCGACGGTACGGGCCAGGGCGAAGGAGTTCGGCGGGATGATGCAGACATCGCTCTTGACGTCGACGAAGCTGCCGGCGTCGAAGTTCTTCGGGTCGACGGTGGCCGAGTTGATGTTGGTGAACACCTTGAATTCGTCGGCGCAGCGCACGTCGTAGCCATAGCTGGAGACACCGAAGGAGATCAGGCGGTCGTTGCCGTCGTTGCGCACCTGGCGCTCGACGAACGGTTCGATCATGCCGTGTTCCTGCGCCATGCGGCGAATCCACTTGTCCGATTTGATGCTCATGGCGGGGGTCCTGAAATAGCGGGGTGAAAAAGGTGAGGCGCATCTTACCGGGACGCGCGCCGGCTTCAAAGATTTAGCCGGCATCCATTTGCCCGGCGGGACCGGCGGAAGCCACGCCGGGCGCCGTCAGTCAAGATTTGTACAAAAGCGGCCCGAGACCATTGGCACCTCGCGGAAAAAGGGTTAAGGTGCCGCCACTGTGCTGCACGTTGTCACTGAGAATCTCTACTCGATGCAAGATTTCGATCGCCCATCCATGAATTTTCTGTCTTTTTGCACTCAGTCTCGGCCAGGGCGTTCCTGAGCCGAAGAAACTTTTGTCCAAGGAGACAGACCATGTCCAATCGCCAAACCGGTACCGTCAAGTGGTTCAACGATGAAAAAGGCTTCGGCTTCATCACCCCACAATCCGGTGACGACCTGTTCGTACACTTCAAAGCCATCAAGGCTGACGGCTTCAAGAGCCTGAAAGAAGGCCAACAGGTTTCTTTCATCGCTACCCGCGGTCAGAAAGGCATGCAAGCTGAAGAAGTTGAAGTTATCTAACTTCTGCTTCATCGCTTGAAAAGAACCCGCCGTGAGGCGGGTTTTTTATGCCCGGCTTTTGTCGAGCCAGGCTTCAGTCGTCGCTGATGGTGATGTTCGGCATCGCCGGCGCCGCCGCTTCCTGCAGCACCAGCCGCGCGCCCACCGAGCGTGCCAGCTCCTGGTAGACCATGGCGATCTGGCTTTCCGGCTCGGCGATCGCCGTCGGCTTGCCGTTGTCCGCCTGCTCGCGGATCAGCATCGACAGCGGCAGCGACGCCAGCAGCTCGACCCCGTACTGCGCCGCCAGCTTCTCGCCGCCGCCCTCGCCGAACAGGTGCTCGGCGTGCCCACAGTTGGAGCAGATGTGCACGGCCATGTTCTCCACCACGCCGAGCACCGGGATGTTGACCTTGCGGAACATCTCCACGCCCTTCTTCGCGTCGAGCAGGGCCAGGTCCTGCGGCGTGGTGACGATCACCGAGCCGGCCACCGGGACCTTCTGCGCCAGGGTCAGCTGGATGTCGCCGGTACCCGGCGGCATGTCGATGACCAGGTAGTCGAGGTCGTCCCAGGCGGTCTGGGTCACCAGTTGCAGCAACGCGCCGGAAACCATCGGGCCGCGCCAGACCATCGGCGTGTTGTCGTCGGTGAGGAAGGCCATGGACATGACTTCCACGCCATGGGCCTTGATCGGCACGAACCACTTCTGCTCCCTGACCTGCGGCCGGGTGCCTTCGGCGATGCCGAACATCACGCCCTGGCTCGGGCCGTAGATGTCCGCGTCGAGGATGCCGACCCGCGCACCTTCGCGGGCCAGGGCCAGGGCCAGGTTGGCGGCGGTGGTGGACTTGCCCACGCCGCCCTTGCCGGAGGCCACGGCGATGATGTTCTTCACGTTGGCCAGGCCCGGCACCTGGGCCTGGGCCTTGTGCGCCTCGATCACGCACTCGATGGTCACCTTGGCGGCGCTGACGCCGTCCAGCCCCTCGATGGCGGTCTGCAGCACCTGCGCCCAGCCGTTCTTGAACAGGCCGGCGGCGTAGCCGAGTTGCAGCAGCACGCCGACCCGGTCGCCCTCGATGACGATGGCGCGAACACAGCCGGCGCTGACCGGGTCCTGGTTGAGGTAAGGGTCGGTGTATTGACGAAGGACGGCTTCAACCGCTGCGCGAGTGACGGCGCTCATGGAGACTCCCGATATACTGGTCAGAACAGCCCGCTATGCTAACCCGTGCGTCAGCCCCGGGACGTCCACGGGGTGAAAAATAGTTGCCGGCGCTTTATAGTGGCCGATCACCGTTTTTCCCTGATAGCCGAATTAAGTAGCCGAGCCCCCATGTCCGAGCCACGCCAGATCCTCGTTACCAGTGCCCTGCCCTATGCCAACGGTTCCATCCACCTTGGCCACATGCTCGAGTACATCCAGACCGACATGTGGGTGCGTTTCCAGAAGCACCGCGGCAACCAGTGCATCTACGTCTGCGCTGACGACGCCCATGGCTCGGCGATCATGCTGCGCGCGGAAAAGGAAGGCATCACCCCGGAACAGCTGATCGACGGCGTGCAGAAGGAACATGCCGGCGACTTCGCCGACTTCCTCGTCGATTTCGACAACTTCCACTCGACCCACGCCGAGGAAAACCGCGCGCTGTCCAACCAGATCTACCTGGCCCTGCGCGATGCCGGCCATATCGCCACCCGTTCGGTCACCCAGTACTTCGACCCGGACAAGAAGATGTTCCTCGCCGACCGCTTCATCAAGGGCACCTGCCCGAAATGCGCGGCCGAGGACCAGTACGGCGACAACTGCGAGAAGTGCGGCGCCACCTACGCACCGACCGAACTGAAGAACCCGAAGTCGGCGATCTCCGGCGCGACCCCGGTGCTGAAGGACTCGCAGCACTTCTTCTTCAAGCTGCCGGACTTCCAGGCCATGCTCCAGGAATGGACCCGCAGCGGCACCCTGCAGGACGCCGTGGCCAACAAGCTGGCCGAGTGGCTGGATTCCGGCCTGCAGGAATGGGACATCTCCCGCGACGCGCCGTACTTCGGCTTCGAGATCCCGGGCGAGCCGGGCAAGTACTTCTACGTCTGGCTGGACGCGCCGATCGGCTACATGGCCAGCTTCAAGAACCTTTGCGCGCGCCGTCCGGAACTGGACTTCGACGCCTTCTGGAACAAGGACTCGAGCGCCGAGCTGTACCACTTCATCGGCAAGGACATCGTCAACTTCCACGCCCTGTTCTGGCCCGCCATGCTGCAGGGCGCCGGCTTCCGCAAGCCGACCGCGATCAACGTGCACGGCTACCTGACCGTCAACGGCCAGAAGATGTCCAAGTCCCGCGGCACCTTCATCAAGGCGCGCACCTACCTGGACCACCTGGCGCCGGAATACCTGCGCTACTACTACGCCTCCAAGCTGGGCCGCGGCGTCGATGACCTCGACCTGAACCTCGAGGACTTCGTGCAGAAGGTCAACTCCGACCTGGTCGGCAAGGTGGTCAACATCGCCAGCCGTTGCGCCGGCTTCATCCACAAGGGCAACGACGGCGTGATGGTCGCCGGCGACGCCGCGCCGGAGCTGACCGAGGCCTTCCTCGCCGCCGCCCCGGGCATCGCCGAAGCCTACGAGGCCCGCGACTTCTCCCGCGCCATGCGCGAGACCATGGCCCTGGCCGACCGCGCCAACGCCTGGATCGCCGACAAGGCGCCATGGTCCCTGGCCAAGCAGGAAGGCAAGCAGGATGAAGTCCAGGCCATCTGCGCCCAGGGCATCAACCTGTTCCGCCAACTGGTGATCTTCCTCAAGCCGGTGCTGCCGCTGCTGGCGGCCGAAGCCGAGGCGTTCCTCAACGTCGCTCCGCTGACCTGGAACGACCACCAGACCCGCCTGGAAAACCACCAGTTGAACCCGTTCAAGGCGCTGATGACGCGGATCGAGCCGGCCAAGGTCGAAGCCATGGTCGAAGCCTCCAAGGAAGACCTGGCCGCCAGCCAGGCCGCCCCGGCGCCTGCCGGCAACGGCGAGCTGGCCAAGGACCCGCTGTCGCCGGAAATCGAGTTCGACGCCTTCGCCGCGGTCGACCTGCGCGTCGCCCTGATCGTCAAGGCCGAGGCCGTGGAAGGTGCCGACAAGCTGCTGCGCCTGACCCTGGACATCGGTGACGAGCAGCGCAACGTGTTCTCCGGCATCAAGTCGGCCTACCCGGACCCGGCCAAGCTGGAAGGCCGCCTGACCATGATGATCGCCAACCTGAAACCGCGGAAAATGCGCTTCGGCGTGTCCGAGGGCATGGTCATGGCCGCAGGCCCCGGCGGCGAGGAAATCTACCTGCTCAGCCCTGACAGCGGCGCCAAGCCGGGTCAGCGCATCAAGTAAGCCCAACGCCCCGGCCTCACCCGCCGGGGCGTTCTCTTTACGTCATCATTGCCGGATAATGGCCTCCTGCACCTTGCCGCTGGCACCGCCATGACCGAACTGATCCTCGCGCTGATCGGCGCAGCCCTGATCAACAACATCGTCCTGCAGCACACGCTGGCGCTCGATCCGTTGTTGCGCGAGGACACGGCGAGCAACCGCCCGCGGATCCATGCCCTGGGACTGGCCACGCTGCTGGCGATGCTGCTGGCGAGCACGCTCGGGCAACTGCTCCACCGCTACGGCCTACGCCCGCTGCAACTCGACTACCTGCGCCTGTTCGTCTTCCTGCCGCTGTGCGTGCTGAGTGCCGCGCCGCTCCTCGCCGGGCTGCAACGCGTACTGAAGCACTGGCCATTCGACGGTCTCCAGCCCCTGCTCGTCGGCAATGCCGCGCTGCTCGGGCTCTGCCTGCAACTGGCCGATGAAGAGCGCGGCGTGCTCCACGCGCTGCTGGTCGGGCTTGGCAGCGGCCTGGGCTTCTGGCTGGTCCTTGCGCTGTTCGACGACCTGCGCCAGCGCAGCCAGCATGAGGATGTCCCCCTGGCCTTCCGTGGCCTGCCCATCGAGTTGATGGGGGCCGGGATCATGGCCATGGCCTTTCTCGGCTTCAATGGATTGTTCGCCTCATGAGCCTGATCCACCCCATCGCCACCCGGCTGCCGGTTGACCGCCATGTCCACGACTGAAACCGACCTGCGCCTGCGCGGCGCCATGCAGCAGGTGCTGCTGGCCTGCCTGCCGGGTCTGCTCGTGCTGTTCTGGGTGTATGGCTGGGGCGTGCTGTTCAACCTGCTGCTGACCGCCGCCGCGGCGCTGCTGACCGAGGCGGTCCTGCTGCGCCTGCGCCAGCGTCCGCTGTGGCCGGCACTGAACGATGGCAGCGCGCTGGTCAGCGCCTGCCTGCTGACCATTGCCCTGCCCGCCTATGCACCCTGGTGGCTGCCGGCGCTCGCCGCCAGCAGTGCCATCGCCCTGGGCAAGCAGCTGTACGGCGGGGTCGGGCGCAACCCGTTCAATCCGGCGATGCTCGGCTATGCCGTGGTCCTGCTGTCCTTCCCGCTGCACATGACCCAGTGGCCGGCGCCCCACGCGCTGGGCCTCGGCGACGGCCTCGCCGCCGTGTTCGGCCTGGGCGAACGCCCCGACGCCTGGGCCCAGGCCACGGTGCTCGACGGCCTGCGGCAGAACCGCAGCCTGACCCTCGACGAGCTGTTCGCCAGCCATCCCGGCTTCGGCACCTTCGCCGGGCGCGGTAGCGAATGGGCCAGCCTGGCCTTTCTCGCCGGCGGCCTGTTCCTCCTGCAACGCAAGGTGATCAGCTGGCACGCGCCGCTGGCGATGCTCGGCAGCCTGTTCGTCATCAGCCTGCTCTGCTGGAATGGCTCGGGCTCCGACTCCAACGGCTCGCCGCTCTTGCACCTGCTGGCCGGCTCGACCCTGTTCGGCGCCTTTTTCATCGTCACCGAACCGGTCAGCGGCGCCAGGACCGCGTGGGGGCGCCTGCTGTTCGGCGCTGGCGTGGGCCTGCTGGTCTACCTGATCCGCACCTGGGGCAACTACCCCGACGGCATGGCCTTCGCCGTGCTGCTGATGAACCTCTGCGTGCCGGCCCTGGACCGCTGGGGCGAACGTCGGCAAACGGAGGCGACATGACCCGCCGCAGCCTGTCGTGGGCGCTGCTCCTGGCCGTGTTGGCGGTGGGCCTCAGCGTGGCCTGGCAACGCTACTGCGCACCCCGCATCAACGCAGCCGAGCAGCAATTGCAGGCCCGTACCTGGCTCAGCGTGCTGCCCGAGGACCGCTACGACAACCAGCCGCTGCAACAACCGCTGGCGCTGCCCGATGCCGAACTGCCGCACAGCCGCGTGCAGGCCGGCTATCTCGCCACCTTGCGCGGCCGGCCCAGCGCCGTGGTGTTGCACAGCCGCTTCCAGGGCTATGGCGGCCCGATCGACCTGCTGATCGCCATCGACCGCGATGGTCGGGTACTTGCCAGCCGGGTATTGCAGCAGCAGGAAACCCCCGGCCTGGGCGCGCGCCTTGCAGAGCCGGGCAATACCTGGTTGCAGACGTTCAACGGCCACAGCCAGGGCAACACCCCGGAAGCGGCCTGGGCGCTGAAGCGCGACCATGGCCAGTTCGACCAGTTGGCCGGCGCCAGCGTGACCTCGCGGGCGGTGATCCTGGCCATCCAGGACGCCCTGCGCTATTTCGACGGGCATGCACGGCTGTGGCTGGCGGAGGGGGACACCCATGAATAGATCCTGGCTCGCCGCCCTGAGCCTGGCACCCTTGCTGGGCGCAAGCCAGACGCTGGTCCAGGCCGCCAGCATGGCGCTGCTCAGCCTGCTGGCCATCGCCCTCCATCGTGCCTTGATGACACCACTGCGCAGCCGACTGGACGCCACCGGCAGCGGGCTCGCCAGCCTCGTCCTGGCCGCCCTGGTCGTCACCTGCCAGACCCTGGCCCTGCAGGCCTGGGCCCTGGAGTTGCGCCAGACCCTGGGCCTCTACCCGGAACTGATTGCCCTGAGCTGCCTACTGTTCGAGCAGAGCCTCGGCAAGTCCACGCCATGGCGCCACGTCGCCAGGCTGCTCGGTGGCTACGCCGCCGTGTTCCTGCTGCTGGGCTGCAGCCGCGAGCTGCTGGCCAGTGGCACCCTGCACCTCTCATCCGCAAACAGGCCGGCCAGCACCGGCCTGCGCCTCGCCAGTCTCGCCCCGGGCGCCCTGCTGCTGCTCGGCCTGATACTGGCACTGATCAATCGAGCCTGTCGCAACAGGCCATCCCGACCGTGAAGGAAACCGCTGATCGATGAACGCCGCCAAACGCCTGGAGATTTTCCGCCGGCTGCATGAAGACAATCCCGAGCCCAAGACAGAACTGGCCTACAGTTCGCCGTTCGAGCTGCTGATCGCCGTGATCCTTTCGGCCCAGGCCACCGACGTCGGCGTCAACAAGGCCACCGCGAAGCTGTTCCCCGTGGCCAATACCCCGGAAGCCATTCATGCCCTGGGCGTGGAGGGTCTGTCCGAGTACATCAAGACCATCGGCCTGTACAACAGCAAGGCGAAGAACGTCATCGAGACCTGCCGCCTCCTAGTCGAACAGCATGGCAGCGAGGTGCCGCAGACCCGCGAAGCGCTGGAAGCCCTCCCCGGCGTGGGTCGCAAGACCGCCAACGTGGTCCTCAACACGGCCTTCCGACAATTGACCATGGCGGTGGACACGCACATTTTCCGGGTCAGCAACCGCACCGGCATCGCCCCCGGAAAGAATGTCCTCGACGTGGAAAAGGCCTTGTTGAAGTTCGTCCCCAAGGCCTATCTGCTGGATGCCCACCATTGGCTGATCCTGCATGGCCGCTATGTTTGCCAGGCGCGCAAGCCACGCTGTGGAAGTTGCCGAATCGAAGACTTGTGCGAATACAAGCAGAAGACCTCCGACGATTGACGAAATAGGGAAATTCTCCCTGCTTGATTGAAAAAATCTTTTTTACCCGTGTCTGGAATATCGTTATAAGGGGCGCCAATGGCCCTCTTGGAACGGAGTGACACATGAGCACTGATAAAGAAGACCTTGATATTGATGATGAATCCGCAGCGCCCGAAGAGTTCTCTTCCGATACTCCCGCCGAAGCGGCAAAATCCAACCTGAGCAAGCGTCGCACCATCGACAACCTGCTGGAAGAACGCCGCCTGCAAAAGCAACTGGCTGATTACGACTTCGATCTTTGAGACGTTATGGGCCTGAACAAACAAAAGCCTCCATTAGCGGAGGCTTTTTGCGTTTTGCAGTGCTGTCAGACCAGACCGTTGCGTTGTGCCAACTCGATCAGGTCGACCAGTGAACGGGCATTGAGTTTGAGCAGCAGGCGCGTCTTGTAGGTACTTACCGTCTTGTTGCTGAGAAACATGCCATCGGCGATTTCCTTGTTCGACTTGCCGCGGGCCAGTTGCTGCAACACCATCATTTCCCGCCCCGACAGGCGCCCGACCATGTCCGCCTCGCTGGAGCCGCCGAGGTTGGAACGCACCGAGTGCAAGGCCTGGTTGGGGAAGTAGCTGTAGCCGGACAGGACCGCCTTGATCGCACTGAGCAGCTCGGTGAGGTCCTGCTGCTTGCAGACATAACCCGCCGCACCCGCCTGCATGCAGCGCATGGAAAAATGCCCCGGTGCCTGCGAGGTGAGCACCAGCACCTTGATGACGATGCCATTGGCCGTCAGCCGGCCGATGACTTCCAGGCCATCGAGCTTGGGAATCCCGATATCCAGAATGACGATGTCCGGCAGGTGTTCGCGCGCCAGTTGCAGCGCATCCACACCGTTGTCCGTTTCCCCAATCACTTCATAACCATGCCGGTCCATCAGCATGCGCACGGCCAAGCGAATGACCGGATGGTCATCGACGATCAGCACTTTATTCATGGGCAAGATCCATTAATTAACTATTCGACTTATTAGAGGCCCGCAACAATAGCCCAGTCAGTCCGTGCAATGCATGGCGCCTATTGTGAACACTTGCACGCAAAGACAAGTACTACATAAATAAAGGAACGTTCTTACAGAATATTCCTACAGGCTGGCTGTATGACAGATAGCGTTCGCCTTGCGCAAAGCTACCAAGGCATCACTGGATGCTAGCCATGCACATCAAAAATATCGCTACGAATAAGGACTGACGGCATGAAGGAAATTTCCTTAATACTCGGGAAATAAATCCGAACCCACCGACACCCGTCGCCCGAACTCCGTTCAAGCCTGCGAAACGCTTCCTCGACCAGAGCAATCACCCTGTGCTGAATCGGCGCATTGTCCGCCAGACTGCGGGCAAAGCCCCGTACCGCTGAGCACGGCTGGGCGCGACAACGCAGAGAACAGGCCCCATGAGCAGTCCAGAACCGAAAAGCCCCCTGACCATCATCGCCATCTTCGCCGGAATAATCGAAGCGTCAGCGTTGGCGTCCCTGCCTTTTCTGGATGAAAGCAGCCAGAGTATCTACACCTGGTTCCTGGTTGGTTTTCCGCCCTTTCTGACATTACTTTTCTTTCTTACCCTGAACTTCAATACCAAAAGCCTCTATGGTCCGGAAGATCAGACTACGGAAAGTACAACGTCGGAAACAGCGGCGAGCACACCAGGTCTTTCAGAGACCTACAACAGCGTCGAAACTTCTCCGACATTGGCACTTCCACTGTCACACACAACTACACTGGCTACCGTGTCCATCTCCGGACCAGGCTCCCAGGCATTGCTGGAAGTTATCGCGCGGCATGCCCTGCAGAATCCCACGACAGGAACACTTGTCCTGCACAACCTGGAAACAGGAAGACACATCAGCATCATCGCCGATGCGCCGCCACAAAACGCCAGATGAAAAAAAGCCCGGCAGTGGCTGCCGGGCTTTTTCAGTGGCGCTGCCGGATCAGAGCGGCGAACGCCCCTTGCTCGCGGCAATGCGCATGCGCAGGGCGTTGAGCTTGATGAAGCCTGCGGCGTCGGCCTGGTTGTAGGCGCCGCCATCTTCCTCGAAGGTCGCGATGTTGGCGTCGAACAGCGAGTCGTCGGACTTGCGGCCGGTGACGATGACGTTGCCCTTGTACAGCTTCAGGCGCACCACACCGTTCACGTTGACCTGGGAGGCGTCGATCATCTGTTGCAGCATCAGACGCTCCGGGCTCCACCAGTAGCCGGTGTAGATCAGGCTGGCGTACTTCGGCATCAGCTCATCCTTCAGGTGAGCGACTTCGCGGTCCAGGGTGATCGACTCGATGGCGCGGTGGGCCTTGAGCATGATGGTGCCGCCAGGGGTCTCGTAGCAGCCACGGGACTTCATGCCGACGTAACGGTTCTCGACGATGTCCAGACGGCCGATGCCGTTGGCGCCGCCGATGCGGTTCAGTTCGGCCAGGACGGTGGCAGGGGTCATCTCGACGCCGTCGATGGCGACGATGTCACCGTTGCGGTAGGTCAGTTCCAGGTAGGTCGCCTGGTCCGGGGCGTTTTCCGGGGAAACGCTCCAGCGCCACATGTCTTCCTCGTGCTCGGTCCAGGTATCTTCCAGGACACCGCCTTCGTAGGAGATGTGCAGCAGGTTGGCGTCCATCGAGTACGGCGACTTCTTCTTGCCGTGACGCTCGATCGGGATGCCGTGCTTCTCGGCGTAGTCCATCAGCTTCTCGCGGGACAGCAGGTCCCACTCGCGCCATGGGGCGATGACCTTGACGCCTGGCTTCAGCGCATAGGCGCCCAGCTCGAAGCGAACCTGGTCGTTGCCCTTGCCGGTGGCGCCGTGGGAAATGGCGTCGGCGCCGGTTTCGTTGGCGATTTCGATGAGGCGCTTGGCGATCAGCGGACGGGCGATGGAAGTACCCAGCAGGTACTCGCCTTCATAGACGGTGTTGGCGCGGAACATCGGGAACACGAAGTCTCGGACGAACTCTTCGCGCAGGTCATCGATGTAGATCTCTTTGACGCCCATGGCCTGGGCTTTGGCGCGGGCCGGCTCGACCTCTTCGCCCTGACCCAGATCGGCGGTGAAAGTCACCACTTCACAGTTGTAGGTATCCTGCAGCCACTTGAGAATCACCGAAGTATCAAGGCCGCCGGAATACGCCAGTACGACCTTTTTTACGTCCGCCATGCCATCACTCCACGGGGTTGTACGGAAAACCGTAGAGTCTACCGATCCCGCCGAGGAATTTACAGTGGGGCGACAGCTTGTGACGACAAAGCGACAGGAACTGTCGTGAGCGCGACGAAGCGTCGCGCTCAGGCCTTGACTGCAGGCTTGCCTGGCTGCGCCTGTGCCGCCGGGCTTGCCGGCGCCGCCGGTGCTGCTGGCTTGGCCGCAGGCGCAGGGGTGGCCGGCGCGGCGGGTTCGGCCGATTTTTCCACCGGGGTCACGCGGTCCAGCTGGATGTTCACCCGACGGTTGCGCGCGCGGTTGGCCGCCGAATTGTTGGCCACCAGCGGATAACGCTCGCCATGGAAGCGCACCACGATGTTCTCTGCCGGCACGCCGTGGGCCTTGAGGTATTCCTCCACCGCCAGGGCCCGACGGCGCGAGACGTCACGGTTGGTCAGGCGGTTGCCGCTGTTGTCGGAGTGGCCATCCAGCTCGATGTGGTTGACCGAAGGGTCGGCCTTGAGGAAATCGAGCAGTACATCGAGACGTGCGCGGGCATCGGCATCCAGGTCGATGCCGTTGCCGGGGAAGCCGACGCGGGTCTGGCGGATCTGGTCGAAGTTCATCGGCAGCAGCTTGACCGAACAGGCCTGGTAATCGGCGTAGGCCTTGTTGAACTTCACCGGCAGCAGGCGCACTTCCATGGTCTGCCCGGCTTCGCCGGCATAGTTGCGCACCACCGTGCTGCGGCCGTCGAGCAGGCCGTTGATCAGGCGACTGGCCTGGCCCTGGGAGCTGTTGAACAGCACGCCGGTGCGCGCCATGCGGATCGAGCCGAGGTTGATGTCGCCGCGACCCGGTTGCCAGGGCGCAGCCGCCGCCAGCAGGGTCGCCGAGCCGGAACCCAGCACGTTGTTGGTCGAATGCAGGCGGAAGGTCGCCTGTTCGCCGGCGCGACGCACGAACTCGCCACTGCCGAAATCTGCGATGGGCTGGATCAGTCGGCACTCGAACTGATCGCCTTCGACCTTCCATTCGATGTTCTCCACCCGCGTCTGGAACGTGAGGGCGGCGGCCGGAAGGCTGGCGAAGAGGCTGAGCAGGGCTAGATAACGCTGGCGCACGGGGCAGCTCCACATAATTCTTTCACTTACCTGCAGGCTATCGGACAGCATCGGCAAAACTTGATAGCGAGTGCTCGGAACAGGCTTTTCCGGTAGCATTCGCCCAGAGTTCGAACCGCCTGGAAAGCCCAATGTCCGATCGCCTGACCCTTCTGCGTCCCGATGACTGGCACATCCATCTTCGCGATGGAGCCGTCCTGCCTCATACCGTCGGCGACGTGGCGCGCACCTTCGCCCGCGCCATCATCATGCCCAACCTGGTGCCGCCGGTACGCAACGCCGCCGAAGCCGGCGCCTATCGCCAGCGCATCCTCGATGCCCGCCCGGCCGGCAGCCGCTTCGAGCCGCTGATGGTGCTGTACCTCACCGACCGCACGCAGCCGGAAGACATCCGCGCGGCCAAGGCCAGCGGCCATGTCTATGCCGCCAAGCTGTACCCTGCCGGGGCCACCACCAACTCGGACTCGGGCGTCACCAGCATCGACAAGATCTTCCCGGTCCTCGAAGCCATGGCCGAAGTCGGCATGCTCCTGCTGGTCCACGGCGAAGTGACACGCAGCGAGATCGACGTGTTCGACCGCGAGAAGCTGTTCATCGACGAACACCTGCGTCGCGTGGTGGAACGCTTCCCGACCCTGAAAGTGGTGTTCGAGCACATCACCACCGCCGATGCCGCGCAGTTCGTCAAGGAAGCCCCGGCCAACGTCGGCGCGACCATCACTGCCCAGCACCTGCTGTACAACCGCAACCACATGCTGGTCGGCGGTATTCGCCCGCACTTCTACTGCCTGCCGATCCTCAAGCGCAACACGCACCAGGTCGCCCTGCTCGACGCCGCCACCAGCGGCAACGGCAAGTTCTTCCTCGGCACCGACTCGGCCCCTCACGCCCGTCACGCCAAGGAAGCCGCCTGCGGTTGCGCCGGCTGCTACACCGCCTTCGCAGCGATCGAGCTGTATGCCGAGGCCTTCGAACAACGCAACGCCCTGGACAAGCTGGAAGGTTTCGCCAGCCTGCACGGTCCGGCCTTCTACGGCCTGCCGGCGAACACCGACACCATCACCCTGGTCCGCGAAAGCTGGACTGCCCCCGACAGCCTGCCGTTCGGCGAGCAGACCGTCGTTCCACTGCGCGCCGGTGAGCAGATGCGCTGGCGCCTGCTGGAGGACAACGCGTGAGTGACGATCAGTTCGACGACGACCAGGAAGGTCTTGGCGGCGGCGGTTCGCGCCACCCGATGGCCGAACGCTTCCGTGGCTACCTGCCGGTGGTGGTGGATGTCGAGACCGGCGGCTTCAACTGCGCCACCGACGCGCTGCTGGAAATCGCCGCGGTCACCATCGGCATGGACGAGAAGGGCTTCCTGTTCCCGGAACACACCTATTTCTTCCGTGTCGAGCCATTCGAAGGCGCCAACATCGAACAGGCGGCCCTGGAGTTCACCGGGATCAAGCTCGATCACCCGCTGCGCATGGCGGTGAGCGAGGAAGCGGCGCTGACCGACATCTTCCGCGGCGTACGCAAGGCGCTGAAGGCCAATGGCTGCAAGCGGGCGATCCTGGTTGGCCACAACAGCAGCTTCGACCTCGGTTTCCTCAACGCCGCAGTCGCGCGCAACGACATGAAGCGCAACCCGTTCCACCCGTTCTCCAGCTTCGACACCGCCACCCTGGCGGGACTGGCCTACGGCCAGACCGTGCTGGCACGGGCCTGCCAGAGCGCCGACATCGACTTCGACGGACGCGAGGCGCACTCCGCCCGCTACGACACGGAGAAGACCGCCGAGCTGTTCTGCGGCATCGTCAACCGCTGGAAGGAAATGGGCGGCTGGCACGACTTCAACGACTGAAGCAGTTGCAAGCATCAAGCTGAAAGCCACAAGAAAAAGCGGCTCGCGCACATCCCTGCTTTTTCTTGCAGCCTGAAACCTGGAGCACAAAAAAACCGGCCATCAAGGCCGGTTTTTTTGTGCGTCTGGCATTACAGCTTGCCAGCGTTCTCGCTCAGGTAAGCGGCAACGCCTTCCGGCGAAGCGGTCATGCCCTTGTCGCCTTTCTTCCAGTTGGCAGGGCAGACTTCGCCGTGCTCTTCGTGGAATTGCAGGGCGTCGACCAGACGCAGCAGCTCGTCCATGTTGCGGCCCAGCGGCAGGTCGTTGACGATCTGCGAACGCACCACACCGTTGGTGTCGATCAGGAACGCGCCACGGAAGGCCACGCCGCCTTCGGACTCGACGTCATAGGCCTTGCAGATCTCGTGGGAGATGTCGGCAGCCAGGGTGTACTTGACCGGGCCGATACCGCCGTTGTTGACCGGGGTGTTGCGCCAGGCGTTGTGGGTGAAGTGCGAGTCGATCGAAACGCCGATGACTTCGACGTTGCGCGCCTGGAACTCAGGGATGCGGTGGTCCAGGGCGATCAGTTCGGACGGGCAGACGAAGGTGAAGTCCAGCGGGTAGAAGAACACCAGGCCGTATTTGCCCTTGATAGCCGAAGCCAGGTTGAAGCTGTCGACGATCTCGCCATTGCCCAGTACTGCGGCGACGGTGAAGTCCGGGGCTTTTTTGCCAACGAGCACGCTCATTCGATATCTCCTGATGGTGTTTGAAACTGACTACGCAGAATGCCGAAGCTTTCTGACACGGGTTGAGCATCATACACGGCCCCGGGCGGGACGCCGAGTCATGGCGATTCGACTCGTTTTCCTACCGGCGGTCGCTCTGTTTCGCACCTTGAAAAAAGTGCTTTGACAAGCATTCTCATTACCATTAGGCTTCACTGCATTCGAGCCTAACGCCCTGATGGTCTTCTTCTATGTATGTGTGTCTTTGTGTTGGTGTGACCGACGGACAGATCCGCGACGCGATCTATGAAGGATGCTGTAGCTACAAGGAAGTCCGCGCCGCCACCAATGTGGCGAGCCAATGTGGCAAATGTGCGTGTGTTGCCAAGCAGGTGGTCCGCGAGACCCTCGCCGAAATCCAGATCAGCCAGGCAGCCGCCCTGCCCTACCCGGTGGAATTCACCGCGGCCTGAAAAAATAAATTTCCCGCATTACCGAAGAACCGGACCCAGTGTCCGGTTTTTTATGCCCGGAATTCAATTAGTTAGCGATAAGACGCGGACTAAAAACATTCTTATTCCGATTAATTTTCACTTATTATTCAATAACTTAGGTTTGACAGCGAAAGTTTTCAGGCTCAAACTTCCGCTCATTGACACTCTGACAGGGCGGGACCCCACCATGAAAGGCGACGTAAGCGTCATCCAGCATCTCAACAAGATCCTCGGAAACGAGCTGGTCGCGATCAACCAATACTTCCTGCATGCCCGCATGTACGAGGACTGGGGCCTGGATAAGCTCGGCAAGCACGAATACAAAGAATCCATCGACGAAATGAAGCACGCTGACAAACTGATCAAGCGGATTCTGTTCCTCGAAGGCATTCCCAACGTCCAGGACCTGGGCAAGCTGCTGATCGGCGAACACACCCGCGAGATGCTCGAGTGCGACCTGAAGATCGAGCAGAAAGGCCTGATCGACCTCAAAGCCGCCATCGCCCACTGCGAAACCGTTGGCGACTTCGGCAGCCGTGAACTGCTGGAAGACATCCTCGAGTCCGAGGAAGAGCACATCGACTGGCTGGAAACCCAACTGGGCCTGATCGACAAGGTCGGCCTGGAGAACTACCTGCAATCGCAGATGGGCGACGGCGAATAAGCCACGCTCTCTCCGGCGAACGAAAACGCCGCGCTGTCCAGCACAGCGCGGCGTTTTCATTTTCAGCCCGACACACAAGAAAAAGCCCCGCATCGCGGGGCTCTTCGTCAACGGCAGGCGATCAGGCTTCGGCAGCCTTGGCCGCTGCGTCCTTGATCAGGGTCTGCAGTTCGCCGTTCTGGTACATCTCGGCCATGATGTCGCTGCCGCCGACCAGTTCGCCAGCCACCCACAGTTGCGGGAAGGTCGGCCAGTTGGCGTATTTCGGCAGGTTGGCGCGGATTTCCGGGTTCTGCAGGATGTCGACATAAGCGAACTTCTCGCCACAGCCCATCACGCATTGCGCTGCTTTTGCCGAGAAGCCGCACTGCGGGGCATTCGGCGAACCTTTCATGTAAAGCAGAATGGTGTTGTTGGCGATCTGCTCTTTGATTGTTTCAATGATATCCATGAAGCACCTCGGCTGAACTTTCCGACCTGGTTTGTCGGCACGGTGACGCATTGTATCGGAAAGCCGAGCACGACGCTCGGCCTTGCCGACAATCATGCCGCCACCACCTCCACCGGCACGCCGTTGAGCACCGCATTGCCCGACAGGCCGTCGATCAGGCGCTCGTCGGTCAGGTCGTTGGCGCTGGCCCCGGACTGGGCACTGGCGATATCCAGCAGTACCCCGGGGCGGGCATGGCCAAAGCCATGGGGCAGGCTGACCACGCCGGGCATCATGTCGGTGCTGGCCTGCACGTCCACCTCGACACTGCCGACCCGCGAGATCACCCGGACCCGCTGGCCATCCTGCAACTGGCGCCCGGCCAGGTCATGGGGGTGCATCAGCAACTGATGACGCGGCTTGCCTTTGACCAGGCGATGAAAGTTGTGCATCCAGGAATTGTTGCTGCGCACATGGCGACGGCCGATCAGCAGCAGTTGCGCGGCACTCGGCGGCTGTTGCGCGGCAAAGCGCTGCAGATCGGCGAGCAGTGCCGCCGGGGCCGCCTCGACGGTCTGGCCCTCGGTCTTCAGGCGCGCCGCCAGGTTGGGCTGCAGGGGCCCCAGGTCGATGCCGTGGGGATGCTGGTCGAGGGTCTGCAACGACAGGTTGAATGGCGAGCCCTCGCCATAGCGGCCGCCACGCAGGCCCAGGTCGATCATCTGCGCCGGTGGCAGGGTCGGCTTGAGCGGTTTGTCGGCGATCCGCGCGAAGGCCCGGGCCAGGCCGACGAAGATTTCCCAGTCATGCAGCGCACCCTGCGGCTTGGGCAGGATGGCGCGGTTGAAACGGCTGACGTTGCGCACCGCGAACAGGTTGAACGTGGTGTCGTAGTGATCGTTCTCCAATGCGGAGGTGGACGGCAGGATCAGGTCGGCGTAGCGCGTGGTCTCGTTGATGTACAGGTCGACGCTGAGCATGAACTCCAGGCCGTCCAGGGCCTGCTCCAGTTGCCGACCGTTGGGCGTGGACAGCACCGGATTGCCGGCCACGGTGATCAGCGCGCGGACCTGGCCCTCGCCGTCGGTGAGCATCTCCTCGGCCAGGGCCGCCACCGGCAGCTCGCCACCGTACTCGGGCAGCCCGGAGACGCGGCTCTGCCAGGCGTTGAAGTGCCCGCCACTGGTGGTCGCCACCAGGTCCACCGCAGGCTCCGTGCACAGCGCCCCGCCGACCCGGTCGAGGTTGCCGCTGACCAGGTTGATCAGTTGCACCAGCCACTGGCAGAGGGTGCCGAAGGCCTGGGTGGAGACGCCCATGCGCCCGTAGCACACGGCCTTGTCGGCTGCGGCGAAATCCCGCGCCAGCTGGCGGATCAGCCCGGCCTCGATGCCGCACAGCAGGCTCATGACCTCCGCGGTGAAGGGCCGCAAGGCCGCACGCACCTCGTCCAGGCCGCTCACCGGCAGATGGCTGGCGCGACCCAGGCCTTCCTCGAACAGGGTATTGAGCAGACCACAGAGCAGCGCGGCATCACCACCGGGGCGGACGAACAGATGCTGGTCGGCCATGGCCGCGGTCTCGCTGCGGCGCGGATCGACCACCACCAGCTTGCCGCCACGCGCCTGCAGGGCCTTGAGGCGCTTTTCCACGTCCGGCACGGTCATGATGCTGCCGTTGGAGGCCAGCGGGTTGCCGCCGAGGATCAGCATGAAGTCGGTGTGATCGATATCCGGGATCGGCAGCAGCAGGCCATGGCCGTACATCAGGTAGCTGCTCAGGTGATGGGGCAACTGGTCGACGGAGGTGGCGGAAAAGCGGTTGCGGGTTTTCAGCAACCCGAGAAAGTAGTTGCTGTGGGTCATCAGCCCGTAGTTGTGCACGCTGGGATTGCCCTGGTAGACCGCCACGGCGTTCTGTCCATGGCGCTGCTGGATGTCGTGGAGCTTGCGCGCGGCCAGCTCGAAGGCCTCCTCCCACGGGATCGGCAGCCATTGCTCGCCAACCCTGACAACCGGGCCGCGCAGGCGGTTGGGATCGTTCTGGATATCCTGCAGGGCCACCGCCTTGGGGCAGATATGGCCGCGACTGAAGCTGTCCTGCGGGTCGCCCTTGATCGAAGCGATGCGCGGCCTGCCGGCCTCGTCGCTATCGAGTTCGAAGGTCAGGCCGCAGATGGCCTCGCACAGATGACAGGCGCGGTGGTGCACGGTCTTGGTCATGGCCGCCTCTTGTTCTCGGAATCGGGGGGAGTGCCGTCCCCGACTATGGCCCCGGCCAGGACCTGTCGCCAGCGATCTTCGCCCCGTGAATCCTGCGGCATCAGCCCGGACGATGGGCGCGGCCGGCCGACAACGCAGCGCCCGTCGATTGCAAAGGCCGTCGCGGGCAGTGTACAAAGGTCGCTTGCTCTGTCGAAAAAGCAGACCGACGGTAATGCCAGCGCCCCACGGGTACCGGTATTGCCGGCGAAAGGTCGCAAAGCGACCTCCACTGCGCCACCCGCGTCACGGCGCAACCCCACTTGGTAAGACGCGACATTTAATTATAGTATTGCGCCTTCCCCTATTTCGTCGCCCCCGTGCGGCTTACGCCGCGGGTCTCATCCGTGTTTCCGAAAAACCGGTTGTTGCTGATCTGCGGTCTGTTGCAAAAAGGTAGTCAATGATGAGCGCTAGGCACTTTCTCTCCCTGATGGATTTCACCGCCGAAGAACTGGTCAGTGTGATCCGCCGAGGGATCGAGCTGAAAGACCTGCGTAACCGCGGCGTACTCTTCGAGCCCCTGAAAAACCGCGTGCTGGGGATGATCTTCGAGAAGTCCTCGACCCGTACCCGGCTGTCCTTCGAAGCCGGCATGATCCAGCTCGGCGGCCAGGCGATCTTCCTCTCCCCGCGCGACACCCAACTGGGCCGCGGCGAGCCGATCGGCGACTGCGCCATCGTCATGTCGCGCATGCTCGATGCCGTGATGATCCGTACCTTTGCCCACAGCACCCTGACCGAGTTCGCCGCCAACTCCCGCGTGCCGGTGATCAACGGCCTGTCCGACGACCTGCACCCGTGCCAGCTGCTGGCCGACATGCAGACCTTCCTCGAGCACCGCGGCTCGATCCAGGGCAAGACCGTGGCCTGGATCGGCGACGGCAACAACATGTGCAACAGCTATATAGAAGCGGCCATCCAGTTCGACTTCCAGCTGCGCGTCGCCTGCCCGGAAGGCTACGAGCCTGACGCCAGGTTCGTCGCCCAGGCCGGTGACCGCGTGCAGATCGTCCGCGATCCGCAGGACGCGGTACGTGGCGCCCACCTGGTCAGCACCGACGTGTGGACCTCCATGGGCCAGGAAGACGAAACCGCACGGCGCCTGGAGCGCTTCGCTCCGTACCAGGTGACCCGCGCGCTGCTCGACCTGGCCGCCCCCGATGTCCTGTTCATGCACTGCCTGCCCGCCCACCGTGGCGAGGAAATCAGCCTGGATCTGCTCGACGATCCACGTTCGGTTGCCTGGGACCAGGCGGAAAACCGTCTGCATGCACAGAAAGCACTTCTCGAATTCCTTGTCGAACCGGCCTATCACCACGCATGAGTCAGCCCCTGTTGCTCAACCTGCGCAACCTCGCCTGCGGCTATGGCGAGGCGCGCATCGTCCAGAACCTCAACCTGCACCTGAACGCCGGCGACATCGGTTGCCTGCTGGGCTCCTCCGGGTGCGGCAAGACCACCACCCTGCGCGCCATCGCCGGCTTCGAGCCGGTGCATGACGGCGAGATCCAGCTGGCCGGCGAGGTCATCTCCAAGGCCGGGTTCACCCTGGCCCCGGAGAAACGCCGGATCGGCATGGTGTTCCAGGACTACGCCCTGTTCCCGCACCTGAGCGTGGCGGAAAACATCGCCTTCGGCCTCGGCAAGCACCCGCGCAAGCAGGAGGTGATCAAGGACATGCTGGAACTGGTCAAGCTCGACGGCCTCGGCGGGCGCTACCCGCACGAACTGTCCGGCGGCCAGCAACAGCGCGTGGCCCTGGCCCGCGCCCTGGCCCCAGAGCCACAACTGCTGCTGCTCGACGAGCCGTTCTCCAACCTCGACGTGGAACTGCGCCGACGCCTCAGCCATGAGGTCCGCGACATCCTCAAGAGCCGCGGCACCAGCGCCATCCTGGTCACCCACGACCAGGAAGAAGCGTTCGCCGTCAGCGATCATGTCGGGGTGTTCAAGGAAGGCCGCCTGGAGCAGTGGGACACGCCGTACAACCTCTACCACGAGCCAGCCACGCCCTTCGTCGCCAGCTTCATCGGCCAGGGCTACTTCATCCGTGGCCAGTTGCTCGACCCACAGACCGTGCAGACCGAACTCGGCGAGTTGCGCGGCAACCGTGCCTACAGCCTGCCAGTAGGTGGGGCCGTGGACGTGCTGCTGCGTCCCGACGATATCGTGCCTGCCAGCGACAGCGCCCTCAGCGCCCGGGTCAGTGGCAAGAGCTTCCAGGGCGCCTCGACCCTGTATCGCCTGCAACTGGCCACCGGCACCCAGTTGGAAGCGGTGTTCCCCAGCCACCTGGACTACCCGCTCGGGCAGGACGTCGGTATTGCGGTAGCGGCGGACCACCTGGTGCTGTTCGCCGCCTCGGGCAGCGTCGAGGCCCGCCTGCCGGCGAACTGATCGACCCGAACGCGGTGGGCACTGGCTCTTGCCCACCGCGTCTGTCCAGGAAAAAAACGCCTATTCCCTGCCGATATCCGCGAACTTCCCCTGGGTGTGTTCCGCCAGCACCGCCGCCGCCAACTCCACTTCCAGCCCGCGACGACCGGCACTCACGTGAATGCTCGGAAATTCTTCGGCAGATTTATCGATAAACGTCCTCAGACGCTTCTTCTGACCAAGTGGGCTGATTCCGCCAACCAGGTAACCGGTTGAACGCTGGGCCTGCGCCGGGTCCGCCATCTCGCACTTCTTCACCCCCGCCGCCTGGGCCAGCGCCTTCAGGTCCAGGGTGCCCACCACCGGCACCACCGCCACCAGCAACTCGCCCTTCTCCGTCGCCGCCAGCAGGGTCTTGAACACCTGCTTGGGGTTCAGGTTGAGCTTTTCCGCGGCCTCGAGGCCGTAGGACGCGGCTTTGGGGTCATGTTCGTAACTGTGGATGCGATGTTCGGCGCGAACCTTCTTCAACAGATCCAGGGCAGGGGTCATGCAGGGGCTCCAACAACTCTATTCGGTTTCCGTTCGCTGGCTACTGTAGGGCAAATCCTAGTCCGCAACCATTGTCTTGTAGGACAAGGCAATACGGCACGTGGGCCGTCAGTCAGTTTGTGAATGGTGGTTCGCTTTCGACCTTTGACATAAGCGTTTCTTGTCTATATTTTTTCGAATCTGAATATCAGAGATGCCCTTATAAGGTGCACTCACACCGTCTGCCTGGCCGAAATGGGGATTTCTGCCGGGTTTCCGTCGAGCGCTCAGTGCGCCTCACAACAACAAGAACCGAGGTATCGAATGACGACTGCTCTACAACAACCGACGTTGTCCAGCCAATGCATGGCCGAGTTCTTCGGCACCGCGTTGCTGATCTTCTTCGGCACCGGCTGCGTTGCCGCGCTCAAGGTCGCGGGCGCCAGCTTCGGCCTGTGGGAAATCAGCATCATCTGGGGGATCGGCGTCAGCATGGCGATCTACCTCACCGCCGGCATCTCCGGTGCCCACCTGAACCCGGCCGTCAGCATCGCCCTGTGCCTCTTCGCCGGTTTCGAAAAGGCCAAGCTGCCCTTCTACATCCTCGCCCAGGTCGCCGGCGCCTTCTGCGGCGCGGCGCTGGTCTATGCGCTGTACAGCAACCTGTTCTTCGATTTCGAACAGAGCCACGCCATGGTCCGTGGCAGCCAGGCCAGCCTGGAACTGGCCTCGGTGTTCTCCACCTATCCGCACCCGGCGCTGTCCACCGGCCAGGCCTTCCTCGTCGAGGTGGTCATCACCGCCATCCTCATGGCCGTGATCATGGCCCTGACCGACGACAACAACGGCCTGCCCCGCGGCCCGCTGGCGCCCCTGCTGATCGGCCTGCTGATCGCGGTGATCGGCAGCGCCATGGGACCGCTGACCGGCTTCGCGATGAACCCGGCACGGGATTTCGGGCCCAAGCTGATGACCTTCCTCGCCGGCTGGGGCGAAGTGGCCTTTACCGGCGGTCGTGACATTCCCTACTTCCTCGTTCCGGTTTTCGCGCCGATCATGGGAGCCAGCATCGGTGCCGCCCTGTACCGCGGCGTATTCGCCCGCAGCCTGCCCAATGCCGCCGCAGCCGCCGCGCAAGCCGACGACAACGCTCAGGGCAAGACCCAGGCCTCCTGATCCGCGAGCGGATCGCCGAGCCCTGACCTCCACCTATTTCACTGCAAGGCCAACGACATGACAGACCTTCAGAACAAGAACTACATCATTGCCCTGGACCAGGGCACGACCAGTTCGCGGGCCATCATCTTCGACCGTGACGCAAACGTTGTCGGTACCTCCCAGCGCGAGTTCGCCCAGCACTACCCGCAGGCCGGCTGGGTCGAGCACGACCCGATGGAAATCTTCGCCACGCAAAGCGCGACCATGGTCGAGGCCCTGGCCCAGGCCGGCATCAGCCACGACCAGGTGGCCGCCATCGGCATCACCAACCAGCGTGAAACCACCGTGGTCTGGGACAAGGAAACCGGGCGCCCGGTGTACAACGCCATCGTCTGGCAATGCCGCCGCAGCACCGAGATCTGCGAGCAACTCAAGCGCGACGGCCTGCAGGACTACATCCGCGAGACCACCGGCCTGGTCACCGACCCGTACTTCTCCGGGACCAAGCTGAAGTGGATCCTCGACAACGTGGAAGGCGCCCGCGAGCGCGCCGAGCGTGGCGAGCTGCTGTTCGGCACCATCGATACCTGGCTGATCTGGAAGTTCTCCGGCGGCAAGGTGCATGTCACCGACTACACCAACGCCTCGCGGACCATGCTGTTCAACATCCATACCCTGCAGTGGGACGAAAAGATGCTCGAAGTACTGGGCATTCCCAAGCAGATGCTGCCACCGGTGCGCCCGTCCTCGGAAATCTACGGCCACACCAAGAGCAACATCGCCATCGCCGGTATCGCCGGCGACCAGCAGGCCGCGCTGTTCGGCCAGATGTGCGTGGAGCCCGGCCAGGCCAAGAACACCTACGGCACCGGCTGCTTCCTGCTGATGAACACCGGCGAGAAAGCCGTGCAATCGTCCCACGGCCTGCTCACCACCATCGCCTGCGGTCCGCGCGGCGAAGTGGCCTATGCCCTGGAGGGCGCGGTCTTCAACGGCGGCTCCACCGTGCAGTGGCTGCGCGACGAACTGAAGATCGTCAACGACGCCCATGACACCGAGTACTTCGCCAGCAAGGTCAAGGACAGCAACGGCGTATACCTGGTGCCGGCCTTCACCGGCCTCGGCGCGCCATACTGGGATCCCTATGCCCGTGGCGCGCTGTTCGGCCTGACCCGCGGGGTCAAGGTCGACCACATCATCCGCGCCGCCCTGGAATCCATCGCCTACCAGACCCGCGACGTCCTCGACGCCATGCAGCAGGACTGCGGCCAGCGCCTCAGCGCCCTGCGCGTGGACGGCGGCGCGGTGGCCAACAACTTCCTCATGCAGTTCCAGGCGGACATCCTCGGCACCTGCGTCGAACGTCCGCAGATGCGCGAGACCACCGCCCTCGGCGCCGCCTACCTGGCGGGACTGGCCTGCGGCTTCTGGAGCGGCCTGGACGAACTGCGCGGCAAGGCACTGATCGAGCGCGAGTTCACCCCGCAACTGGAGGAAGCGGCCAAAGAGAAGCTCTACCGCGGCTGGCTCAAGGCCGTCGATCGCACCCGCGACTGGGAGCCTCACGAAGAGTAACGTTTCAGCGGCGCGGCGCAGCCCTTCCCCCACGGGGATGGCTGCGCCCAGCGCTATGCCGGTGCCGCCCTCGGACTGGTCCCCGGCTCCTTCCTCCGGCATCATTGCAGCATTTTTTCGGCCGCCCCAATAGGACGCCCATGAATCTGCCTCCCCGCCAACAACAAATTCTCGAACTGGTCCGTGAGCGTGGCTACGTCAGTATCGAGGAAATGGCGCAGTTGTTCGTCGTCACCCCGCAAACCATCCGCCGCGACATCAACCAGCTCGCCGAAGTCAATCTGCTGCGCCGCTACCACGGTGGTGCGGCCTACGACTCCAGCATCGAGAACACCGCCTACGCCATGCGCGCCGACCAGATGCGCGACGAGAAGCAGCGCATCGCCGAAGCCGTGGCCCGGCAGATTCCCGATCACGCCTCGCTGTTCATCAACATCGGCACCACCACCGAATCCATCGCCCGCGCCCTGCTCAACCACAATCACCTGAAGATCATCACCAACAACCTGCACGTGGCCTCGATCCTCAGCGCCAAGGACGACTTCGAAGTGCTCCTGGCCGGCGGCAACGTGCGCCGCGACGGCGGCGTGGTGGGCCAGGCCAGCGTCGACTTCATCAACCAGTTCAAGGTGGACTTCGCCCTGGTCGGCATCAGCGGCATCGACGAGGACGGCAGCCTGCTCGACTTCGACTACCAGGAAGTGCGGGTCTCCCAGGCGATCATCGCCAACGCGCGCCAGGTGATCCTCGCCGCCGACTCCAGCAAGTTCGGGCGCAACGCCATGGTCCGCCTCGGCTCGATCAGCCTGATCGACTGCCTGGTGACCGACCAGGCACCGGTCAGCGCCCTGACCCAGTTGCTCAACCAGCACAAGATCCGCCTCGACGTGGTCTGAGCCCTCGCCCGCCGCCAGTGCAACGCTGGCGGCATGCCATGTTCGAAATTCTTCATTTGTTTGCAACACGATCAATATTTTCTATGAAAAGTCACTGGTCGCCGCCTTTTCCTTCGGCTACCATTTTCGAATACGAACATTAATGTTCATAAAAGATATCAGAACGACTTTTCGAGAGGCCGCGCCGTGTCCCCATCCAGCTCCCCCCTTCTTGCCGAGGTCTATGACGTCGCCGTCATCGGCGGCGGCATCAATGGTGTCGGCATCGCCGCCGATGCGGCCGGCCGCGGCCTGTCGGTGTTCCTCTGCGAAAAGGACGACCTGGCCAGCCATACCTCCTCGGCCAGCAGCAAGCTGATTCACGGCGGCCTGCGCTATCTCGAACACTACGAATTCCGTCTGGTCCGCGAAGCCCTGGCCGAACGCGAGGTGCTGCTGGCCAAGGCGCCGCACATCGTCAAGCCGATGCGCTTCGTCCTGCCGCATCGCCCGCACCTGCGCCCGGCGTGGATGATCCGTGCCGGCCTGTTCCTCTACGACCACCTGGGCAAGCGCAAGAAACTCGGCGCCTCGCGCAGCCTGCGCTTCGGTCCGGACAACCCGCTGAAGGCGGAAATCAGCCGTGGCTTCGAATACGCCGACTGCGCGGTGGACGATGCCCGCCTGGTCGTGCTCAATGCCATGGCCGCCCGTGAACTCGGTGCCCATGTCCTCACCCGCACCCGCTGCGTCAGCGCGCAGCGCAACGGCAACCTGTGGGACGTGCTGATCGAGCGTGCCGACGGCAGCCAGCAGATCATTCAGGCCCGCGCCCTGGTCAATGCCGCCGGCCCATGGGTGGCGAAGTTCATCAAGGACGACCTCAAGCTCGACGCCCCCTACGGCATTCGCCTGATCCAGGGCAGCCATCTGATCGTGCCGAAGCTGTACGAAGGCGAGCACGCCTACATCCTGCAGAACGAGGACCAGCGCATCGTCTTCTGCATTCCGTACCTGGAGCGCTTCACCCTGATCGGCACCACCGACCGCGAGTACAGCGGCGATCCGGCCCGGGTGGCGATCACCGAGCAGGAAACCGACTACCTGCTCAAGGTGGTCAACCAGCACTTCAAGCACCGCCTGAACCGCGACGACATCCTGCACACCTACTCCGGCGTGCGCCCGCTGTGCAACGACGAGTCCGACAACCCCTCGGCGGTGACCCGCGACTACACCCTGGCGCTGTCCGCCGAAGCCGGCCAGGCGCCGCTGCTGTCGGTGTTCGGCGGCAAGCTGACCACCTACCGCAAGCTGGCCGAGTCGGCCATGGCCGAACTGGCGCCGTGGTTCACCCAGATGACCGCCAGCTGGACCGCCAGCGCCGCGCTGCCGGGCGGCGAAGGCATGAGCACGGTGCAGGCCCTGTGCGACGAGCTCCTCGCCCGCCATGGCTGGTTGCCGAGTGCACTGGCCAAGCGCTGGGCACTGACCTACGGCAGCCGCACCTGGCGCCTGCTGGAAGGCGTGCAGGGGCCGGACGACCTGGGCGAAGCCATTGGCGGCGGGCTGTTCGGCCGCGAGGTGGACTACCTGTGCCGCGAGGAGTGGGCCGTGTCGGCCCAGGACATCCTCTGGCGGCGGAGCAAGCTGGGGCTGTTCCTCAACCAGGCCGAACAGCAGAACCTGCTGGCTTACCTGCAACGCCGCGAATTGAGCCAGGCGGCCTGATTCCGTATGGCTGCTGGCCGCCGTGATTACGGCGGTGAAGTCACCGACGCGATCGCGGGTGAACCCGCTCCCACAAGGACCGGTCTGCTCTTGAAGGCAACGGCGAACCTGGAGGAGCGGGTTTACCCGCGATGAAGCCCCCGAAGTTCCCCCCTACACAGACCGTTTACCCCGCATTCGGATTTCCGAACAGGCAAGCAGGCCACTATTCGGCCAGCCGACTGAACGTCCCTGTCATTCCCCCGTCAAAAAACCCTGCTACCCCTTTAGTACGGGCCTTGCTGATCGAAATCACAGCCTGGCACGACTCATGCTCTACACTCACAACCCGGATGCGCCAGTGCTGTGATGGCACCGGTCGCTGAACGAACGGCCGATCAACGGCCTCATAAGAAAAACAAACAACCTCGAGGAAAATTCGATGCGTATCGTTCGTCATCTGTTGGGCGCCGCCATCGCGGCCGCCGTGATCGCTTCCCCGGCCATGGCCGAAGAACTGACCGGCACCCTGAAGAAGATCAAGGACACGGGCACCATCACCCTGGGCCACCGTGACTCGTCCATTCCGTTTTCCTACCTGGCCGGCAAGCCCGAGCCGATCGGCTATTCCCACGACATCCAGCTGGCCATCGTCGAGCACCTGAAGAAGGAGCTGAACGCTCCCGACCTGAAGACCCGCTACAACCTGGTCACCTCGCAGACCCGTATCCCGCTGGTGCAGAACGGCACCGTGGACGTCGAGTGCGGCTCCACCACCAACAACGTCGAGCGCCAGCAGCAAGTGGCGTTCTCGGTCGGCATCTTCGAAGTCGGCACCCGCCTGCTGACCAAGGTCAAGGACGGCCAGCCAGCCTTCAAGGACTTCGAGGACCTCAAGGGCAAGAACGTGGTGACCACCGCCGGTACCACCTCCGAGCGCCTGCTCAAGGCCATGAACGCCGACAAGCAGATGGGCATGAACGTGATCTCCGCCAAGGACCACGGCGAGGCCTTCAACATGCTGGAAAGCGGCCGTGCCGTGGCCTTCATGATGGACGACGCCCTGCTCGCCGGCGAAATGGCCAAGGCCAAGAAGCCGTCCGACTGGGTCATCACCGGTACCCCGCAGTCCTTCGAGATCTACGGCTGCATGGTGCGCAAGGAAGATCCGGCGTTCAAGAAAGCCGTGGATGACGCCATCGTCGCCCTGTACAAGTCCGGCGAGATCAACAAGATCTACGACAAGTGGTTCCAGCAGCCCGTCCCGCCAAAAGGCCTGAACCTGCAGTTCCCGATGAGCGACAAGCTCAAGGAACTGTTCGCCAACCCGAACGACAAGGCCGCGGACGACGTCAAGTCCTGATCCCCGCCTGCCGGCCCGTGTGACCGACCCGCAGCCGCGATCGACCACACGGGCCACGACTTAGTGTCTAACCTTTCATCCGAGGGCGCCCGCGCCCGCGGATGCTCGAAGGTGCCCGTGAAACAACGATCTGAGGGGAGACCCCGATGAATTACAACTGGGACTGGGGCGTGTTCTTCAAGTCCACCGGCGTGGGCGACGAAACCTATCTGGACTGGTACATCACCGGCCTGGGCTGGACCATCGCCATTGCCATCGCCGCCTGGATCATCGCCTTGCTGCTGGGCTCGGTGCTCGGCGTGATGCGCACCGTGCCGAACCGCGTGGTATCGGGTATCGCCACCTGCTACGTGGAGCTCTTCCGCAACGTACCGCTGCTGGTGCAACTGTTCGTCTGGTACTTCCTGATTCCCGACCTGCTGCCCGAGGGCCTGCAGGAGTGGTTCAAGCAGGACCTGCATCCGACTACCTCGGCGCTGATCAGCGTGGTCATCTGCCTGGGCCTGTTCACCGCCGCCCGGGTCTGCGAACAGGTGCGCACCGGCATCCAGGCGCTGCCCCGCGGCCAGGAAGCCGCCGCCCGCGCCATGGGCTTCAGCCTGCCGCAGATCTACAGCAACGTGCTGCTGCCCCAGGCCTACCGGATCATCATTCCGCCGCTCACCTCGGAGTTCCTCAACGTCTTCAAGAACTCCTCGGTGGCCTCGCTGATCGGCCTGATGGAACTGCTCGCGCAGACCAAGCAGACCGCCGAGTTCTCCGCCAACCTGTTCGAAGCCTTCACCCTGGCGACGCTGATCTACTTCACCCTGAACATGAGCCTGATGCTGCTCATGCGCCTGGTCGAGAAGAAAGTCGCGGTGCCCGGCCTGATTTCCGTGGGAGGTAAATGATGGAACTGGACTTCAGCGAAATCATCCCGGCCCTGCCCGCGCTGTGGGACGGCATGCTCATGACCCTGCAACTGATGGTCATGGGCGTCGTCGGCGGCATCGTGCTGGGCACCATCCTGGCCCTGATGCGGTTGTCGTCGAGCAAGCTGCTGGCCAACGTCGCCGGTGCCTACGTCAACTACTTCCGTTCGATCCCGCTGCTGCTGGTGATCACCTGGTTCTACCTGGCGGTGCCGTTCGTGCTGCGCTGGATCACCGGCGAGGACACCCCGGTCGGCGCCTTCACCTCCTGCGTCGTGGCCTTCATGATGTTCGAGGCGGCGTACTTCTGCGAAATCGTCCGCGCCGGCGTGCAGTCGATCTCCAAGGGCCAGATGGGCGCGGCCCAGGCCCTGGGCATGACCTACGGCCAGACCATGCGCCTGATCATCCTGCCCCAGGCGTTCCGCAAGATGACCCCGCTGCTCCTGCAGCAGAGCATCATCCTGTTCCAGGACACCTCGCTGGTCTACACCGTCGGCCTGGTGGACTTCCTCAACTCGGCCCGCGCCAACGGCGACATCATCGGACGCTCCCATGAGTTCCTGCTCTTCGCCGGCGCCGTCTACTTCGTCATCAGCTTCTCCGCTTCCTTCCTGGTCAAGCGTCTGCAGAAAAGGATAACCGTATGATTTCCATCAAGAACGTCAGCAAGTGGTACGGCGACTTCCAGGTACTGACCAACTGCAATACCGAGGTCAAGAAGGGTGAAGTGGTCGTGGTCTGCGGCCCGTCCGGCTCGGGCAAGTCGACCCTGATCAAGTGCGTCAACGCGCTGGAACCGTTCCAGAAGGGCGACATCATCGTCGACGGCACCTCGATCGCCGATCCGAAGACCAACCTGCCCAAGCTGCGCTCCCGGGTCGGCATGGTGTTCCAGCACTTCGAGCTGTTCCCGCACCTGAGCATCACCGAGAACCTGACCATCGCCCAGCGCAAGGTCCTCGGCCGCAGCGAGGCGGAAGCCACCAAGAAGGGCCTGGCCCTGCTCGACCGCGTCGGCCTCGGCGCCCACGCCAAGAAGCACCCCGGCCAGCTCTCCGGCGGCCAGCAGCAGCGCGTGGCGATCGCCCGTGCGCTGTCCATGGACCCGATCGTCATGCTGTTCGACGAACCGACCTCGGCGCTGGACCCGGAAATGGTCAACGAAGTGCTGGACGTGATGGTCGAGCTGGCCCACGAAGGCATGACCATGATGTGCGTGACCCACGAAATGGGCTTCGCCCGCAAGGTCGCCAACCGGGTGATCTTCATGGACAAGGGCAGCATCATCGAGGACTGCCAGAAGGAAGACTTCTTCGGCGATCCGTCGGGCCGCCACGAGCGCACCCAGCACTTCCTCAGCAAGATCCTGCAGCACTAAGCCGCCGGCGCCCGGCGTCCGCTTCGGCGGTCGCCGGGCGCTGGTCGTGACAAGGCCTCTGTGATGAAATGCGCCCCCACGCTCCTTCGCCCAGCCAAGCCTGCCCTTGCCGTGAAACCCCGTCTGATCCGCCAACTGCTCATCCCGCCGCTGATCCTGCTGCTGACCGTCGGCCTCGGCGTGGTCGGCTACCTGGTCAGCGAACACAACGGCATCCGCACCTTGAGCGACAACGGCGAGCGCCAGCTCGAGCTGCACGCGCGCACGGTCGAGAGCGAAATCAGCAAGTACACCTACCTGCCCAGCCTGCTGGAGCTGGAAGACAGCGTCTCGCAGTTGCTCACCGAACCGGATGGCGAACACCGCCAGGCGGTCAACGAATACCTCGAGGGCCTGAACCGGCGCAGCCGCAGCCGGGCGATCTTCGTCCTCGACACCACCGGCCGGGTCCAGGCCACCAGCAACTGGCGCGACGCCGACAGCTTCCTCGGTGAGGACCTGTCGTTCCGCGCCTATTTCCAGGACGCCGTGCGCGGCCAGCCGGGGCGCTTCTACGGCATCGGCAGCACCACCGGCGAGCCCGGCTACTACCTGGCCCACGGCCTCGAGGAGCACGGCAAGATCATTGGCGTGGCGGTGATCAAGGTGCGCCTGGAAAACCTCGAGGAGCGCTGGCAACGGGCGCGCCTGGAGGCCTTCGTCAGTGATGAGAACGGCATCATCATCCTCTCCAGCGACCCGGCGCGGCGCCTGAAGTCGGTGCGGCCGCTGACCCCGGAGGTCAAGGAGCGCCTGGCGCGCAGCCTGCAGTACTACTGGTTCTCGCTCAACGAGCTGCAACCGCTGGACCGCGAGAAGCTCGGCGACAGCGTGGAAAAACTCACCTTCCCGGCCAACGCCCGGCTGGACGACGGCACCCGCCAGGTCAGCTACCTGGCCCAGACCCGGCGCCTGGCCGACACGCCCTGGCATTTCACCCTGCTCACCCCGCTGCAGGACCTGCGTCGCGAATCGATCATCCAGGGCGTGCTGGTGGCCGTGGCCTTCGCCCTGCTGACCATCCTCGCCATCGCCTGGAACGAACGGCGCAAGGTCATCGCCACCCGCCTCGCCGCCCGCGAGGCGCTGGAAGAAGCCAACAACCAGCTGGAGCGGCGGATCGCCGAGCGCACCGCCGACCTGCGCGCCAGCAACGACCGCCTGAAGGCGCAGATCCGCGAGCGGCGCCAGGCCGAACAGACCCTGCGCCACGCCCAGGACGAACTGGTCCAGGCCGGCAAGCTGGCGGCCATCGGGCAGATGTCCACCAGCATCGCCCATGAGCTGAACCAGCCGCTGGCGGCGCTGCGCACCCTGTCCGGCAACACCGTGCGCTTCCTCGAACGCGGTTCGCTGGAAGTCGCCAGCGCCAACCTGCGCACCATGAACGACCTGATCGACCGCATGGGCCGCATCACCGCCAGCCTGCGCTCCTTCGCCCGGCGTGGCGACGACCGTGGCCAGGCCTCGCTGGGCAAGGCCGTGGAGGCGACCCTGCAGGTCCTCTCGGCACGCATCGAAGGCTGCCACCTGAAGCTGCACAGCAACTACAGCGACCAGCGCCTGGCCATCGACCAGACCCGCCTGGAGCAGATCCTCGTCAACCTGATCGGCAACGCCCTCGACGCCATGGCCGCGGTACCGCTGCCGGAGCTGTGGCTGGAAGGCGAGGTGCAGGACAGCAAGTACCGCCTGCGGGTCCGCGACAACGGCCACGGCATCGACGACGAGACGCGCAAGCACCTGTTCGAACCCTTCTTCACCACCAAACCGGGCGAGCACGGCCTGGGCCTCGGCCTGACCCTGTCCGCCAGCCTCGCCGCCGCCGCCGGTGGCAGCCTGAACGTCGAACACCCCGCCGGCGGCGGCACCGCGTTCGTCATCAGCCTGCCGCTGCTGCCCGCCCCTATCGAATCCGCCGAGTCCCTATGAACCCATCGCCCCTTACCGTCCTGATCGTCGAAGACGACCCGCATGTGCTGCTCGGCTGCCAGCAGGCGCTGGCCCTGGAAGATATCGTCAGCGAAGGCGTGGGCAGCGCCGAGCAGGCGCTGGAGCGCATCGGCGACGACTTCGCCGGGATCGTCGTCAGCGACATCCGCCTGCCCGGCATCGACGGCCTGGAACTGCTCAGCCGCCTCAAGGCCCGCGACAGCAGCCTGCCGGTGGTGCTGATCACCGGCCATGGCGACATCGACATGGCGGTCGGCGCGATGCGCAACGGCGCCTACGACTTCATGGAAAAGCCGTTCTCCCCCGAGCGTCTGGTGGACGTGGTCCGCCGTGCCCTGGAGCAGCGCGGGCTGGCCCGGGAAGTGTTCGCCCTGCGCCGCCAGCTGGCCGAGCGCAGCACCCTGGAGGGGCGCATCATCGGACGCTCGCCGGCGATGCAGAACCTGCGCGAACTGATCGCCAACGTCGCCGATACCTCGGCCAACGTGCTGATCGAAGGCGAGACCGGCACCGGCAAGGAACTGGTCGCGCGCTGCCTGCACGACTTCAGCCGGCGCCAGGCCCAGCCCTTCGTCGCCCTGAACTGCGGCGGCCTGCCGGAGAACCTGTTCGAGAGCGAGATCTTCGGTCACGAGGCGAATGCCTTCACCGGTGCCGGCAAGCGCCGCATCGGCAAGATCGAGCACGCCAATGGCGGCACGTTGTTCCTCGACGAGATCGAGAGCATGCCGATCAACCTGCAGATCAAGCTGCTGCGGGTCCTGCAGGAGCGCACCCTGGAACGCCTCGGCTCGAACCAGAGCATTCCGGTGGACTGCCGGGTGGTGGCGGCGACCAAGTCCGACCTCGAGTCCCTCGGCCAGAGCGGCCAGTTCCGCAGCGACCTGTACTACCGGCTCAACGTGGTGACCCTGGAACTGCCGCCGCTGCGCGAACGCCGCGAAGACATCCTGCAGCTGTTCGAGCACTTCCTCCAGCAGTCGTCGCTGCGCTTCGACCGCGAGGCGCCACAACTGGACAGCCAGACCCTGTCGCGCCTGATGAGCCACGACTGGCCGGGCAACGTGCGCGAACTGCGCAACGTCGCCGAGCGCTTCGCCCTCGGCCTGCCGGCGTTCAAGAAGGCCGGGGCCAGCACCTCCCAGGGCGTGGGCTTCGCCGAGGCGGTGGAAGCCTTCGAGCGCAACCTGCTCGGCGACGCCCTGCAACGCACCGGGGGCAACCTCAGCCAGGCCAGCCAGGAGCTGGGCATGGCCAAGACCACGCTGTTCGACAAGGTGAAGAAGTACGGCCTGGGCTGAACGGCACTGTCAGCGCTGGGCGATGTGTCCGATGTCATCGGCACGGTGCGCCTGCAGATACGGCAGTACCGCCGCCAGCAGCGCCGCCTTGAACGGCTCCTGGAAGCGATGGGCCAGCCCGGGGATCAGCTTCAGCTGGCTGCCCTGGATATGCGCCGCCAGGTGCACGCCGTGCATGACCGGCAACAGCGGGTCGGCGGTGCCGTGGACCACCAGGGTCGGCACCCGCAGGCGATTGAGCAGCTCGACCCGGCTCGGTTCGGCGAGGATCGCCATGATCTGGCGCTTGACCCCGTCCGGGTTGAACGCCCGGTCATAGGACACCGCCGCCTGGTGCAGCAGGACCTGGCGATCGTCGTGCACCTGCGGGCTACCCAGGGCCGCCAGCAGGTCGGCCTGCTGCTCGATGGCCACCTCGCGGTTCGGCGCGCTGCGCTGGGCCAACTGGCGGATCAGCGCGGGGCTCGGTGCCGGCAGGCCCTGGGCCCCGGAGCTGGACATGATCAGGGTCAGGCTCTCGACCCGCTCCGGCGCCATCGCCGCCAGGTGCTGGGCGATCATCCCGCCCATGCTCACGCCGAGCACGTGGAAGCGCGGCTCGTTCAGGTAGGCCATCAGTTCCAGGCCGTCCTCGGCCATGTCCTCGAGGGTATAGGGCGCGCCCACCGACAAGCCCAGGCGATAGCGCACCAGTTCGTAGGTCAGGCTGGCCTCGGCCGGCGGCTGGTTCCAGCGCGACAGGCCGACATCGCGGTTGTCATAGCGGATCACCCGGAAGCCCTGCCGGCACAGCGCCTCGACCACTTCGTCCGGCCAGTGGATCAACTGGCCGCCCAGGCCCATGACCAGCAACAGCGCCGGGTCGCTGCTGCGACCGACGCTCTGGTAGGCGAGGCTGACCTGTTTCAGCTGGGCCTGCTCGACCGGCGCATGCACGTCGCAGCGCGGCGCGGCCCACGAAGAAGAGGCGCATAACAGCGCCAGGATAAAAAAATAAACCCGCATGGCAAGGAACACCGAAAACGAAAATCCCCAGTAGAGCGCGAGTGTGATGATGTTTGTGCCGTCGCGCTGCCACAGTTCGGTGACAATTTCGTGAACCCCGCTGAATGGACGACGACCAGCACGCCCGGAACATATATCTACCGCCCGGCCCTCCGGGGCTTGTCCTCAAATCCGCCCACCGCGGCGCCTCCGCCGCGCTCAGCAAGGACAAGCCACATGTTCGATACACCGGATAGTCCCCTCATGGACGTGGTCGATTTCGACCTCATCCGCCCGCTCGACAGCCTCATCCCGCAGGACGAAAACCTCTTCCTCGGCGCCACCCACGCCTGGCGGCAGAGCCGCCAGCGCCTGTTCGAGCTGCTGCGCGATGCACCGCCGACCCGCAGCACCGGCGAACCCGACCTGCGCGAGCAGCTCGACCAGCAATGGCTGGCCTACTGGAATGCCCGCGCCCCCGGTACCCCCCACTCGCGCCAGGCCGAGGCCGCGCGGCAGTATCGCCTGCACTTCCAGGCGGCCAGCGACTGCGCCTGTGCCATGGGCCAGTTGAGCAATGCACAGCGCCAGGCCCTGCACGGCCTGCTCGACACCGAGCGCAGCGAACACACGCGCATCCCTCACGGTCGCCTCGCCTCCGGTAGCCAGCAGTCGTTGCCGGGGGCGCTGGTGATCCTTCACGACGCCAGCCGCCTGCTCTATCTGCCAAGCCACACCCCGGTGCTGCAGGCCTTCGCCAGCCAGGACGCGCTGGAGCAGTACCTGTTGCAACGCCAGGACCTGCTGCCCGGCAGTGTCGCCATCGACTACGAAGCCGCCCCGCTGGACAGTGCCGGCAAGCGCCTGCTGAACGCCCTGCGCACCCGCCGCCTGGACGCGCCCGATGGCTTCGACGACTGGCGCAGGCGCACGCCATTGCTCGCCGAAGCGCCGACCATGGAGATGACCGAAGACCCGGTGACCGCAAGCGACAGCTTCGGCAACCTGTACCACGACCTGCCGTTCAGCACCCGCCTGAACAAGGTCCGCCAGCAACTCGCCGCCTTCGATGCCGTGGCCGACGGCGCGCAACTGCCAGAGGCCCTGCTGAGCGCGTTCGACGCCCTCGACGCGGCCCAGGCCGAAAGTCTCGCCGCCGCCTCGGCCCTGCTCGCCCCCGAGGTTCCCGACCGGACCAGCAGCCATTACCAGACACTGCAGCAGGCTCGAATCGACGGCCTGCGCGCCGAGGCGGATATCCAGCAAGCGCTGCAACTGCTCGATGCGCCGCAGCGGGCCCTGCTCGATGCCGTCCTGCAGGCGCCGGTGGCCAGCCAACGCCACGACCCGGTGAGCGTCGCCAGCCTGTACCTGGACGATGACACGGCACGGCATGAACTGGACGGCGTGTTGCTGATCGGCACCAGCGACAGCACCGGCGCGATCGTCGACGACCAGCCCGTGCTGCTCTGCTGGCCCGGCATTGGCGGCGGCCTGCAGGGCTTCGCTTCGCGCCAGGCGCTGGAACGCGAGTTCTTCAAGGCGCCTCCGGGCGACAGCAGCCTGCGCCTCCTGCCCCTTGCCGAAGATGCCCTGGCGCACAGCCTCGCCCGGCAACTGTCGAAGTACGAAGCCGACCTGCGCCAGGTACAGGCCGAGGCCGCCCCGGAGCGACTCGACACCGAACTGCAGGCGCTGCGCCAGGAAACCCGCGAGCGCCTGCAAGTGCCCCGCCATGCCGCCCGTGACCTGGCGCGCCAACAGTGGCTCGCACGGCAGCACGGCGTGCAACTGGCGCAACAGGCCCCTGACTGGCTGGCGCACCTCGACGAAACGACGCGGCGACGCATGCGACAACTGATCGAGGGTTACCTGGAGGGCGTGCGGCGCTCGCGCAGCTACCTGGCCGGCACCCTGCCCAAGCGCAGCGATTTCGCCCGCCAGCAGGTGGCCAGGCGGGTGCGCCAGGCCTTCGCCCTGGAGCGTGACGTCCAGTTGCACCTCGAACTGCCGGACAGCGTGCGGGCCGGCCGCGAGCCGATCGCGGGCTCGGGCGCACCCGGCACCCCGGTGAAGCGGGTGCTGATTCCCAGCGCTGCCCGCAGCCGCATGAGCCTCGAAGACCTGGCCCTGCAACAGCTCGACGACACGCTGGAGCAACGCCTGCAGTTCATGCAGGTGCTGGTCAGTGGCGGCGACAGCGCAGACCACCCGCGCGTACGTGCCGGGGTGACCCTTGCCTGGCTGCGCGGCATGCTCACCGAGCTGAACCTGGCCGGTCTCTACGAGCAACGCATCATCGACGCCTTCATGGGGCTGGCCGGCGAAACGCCGTTCGCTGCCGAGTACCGCGAGGAGTGCCTGCTCGCCCCCCTGCGCCTGATGCTGCGCATCCAGAACGAGGCCGCCCTGCGCCAGAAACGCATCGACGAACGGGGCCGGGCGATCTTCGAGATCGCCATCGATGCAGGCTCCCACGAGCAGTACCGCACCCACGGTTTCGACATCCGCCTGCTGCCCCTGCTGCTGACCACTGGCGGCGATGACACCGGGGGCCACAGTGCCGGGCTGTCCGGGGTCACCCTGGTCCACGAGGCGACCCTGGGCATCACCCTGCTCTACCTGCCGGACAGCCCGAACGGGCATTTCCTGCGCCAGTACGACTCGCTGGAAAGCGCGCGCAAGGCCGTGTTCCGCCTCTGCTTCGACGCACGCATGGCCGAATACCTGGGTGGCCGGACCCTGGACGGCGATGTCGCCGCGCACATCAGCCGTCTCAACGAAGCCTGCATCCGCCAGTTCGACGGCATCATCGGCGTCGGCCTGGCGTGGCCGGCGAGCACCTCGCTGGCCCGCCACCTGTGCGACGCGCACAAGGGCCGGCTGATCGTCGCGCATCGTTCGTCCTCGCGTTCCGCCCATGATCTGTTCATGGAGCGGAGCGCCCTGGAAAGCGGCATGGTCTTCAACTACATCCAGATGGCTCTGGGGATGATCCCCTTCGTCGGTACCGGCATCGCCCTGTTCGATGGCTGGCAGGCCGGCAATCGCCTGGTCGACGCGGTGCAGCGCGGCGAACCCGACGAGGCGCTGGAGCAACTGGAGTCGGTGATGATGTGCCTGATCGACGCCCTGATGGACCTGCTGCCGGGTGCCGGTATCAACCCCGTCGCCCTGCAGCGGACGGTACGCCAGCGTCAGCTGCGCAGGCTCGCCGGCCAGCCGTCGATAGCGGCAGGCCGGCGCTCCGCGGTGGACCGCTTCCGTGGCTACGAGCACCCCGAGCCGCTGTACCTCGGCCATGCGACCCCGGCCACCGAGGGCCGCTACCGCAACATCCATCGTCTCGAACAGGGCGACTTCATCCTCAATCATGGCCGCCTGTACCCGGTGACCTTCGACGAGGCCCGGCATACCTGGCGCCTGCTCGGCAAAGGCTACCGGCAACCGATCGCCCTGGACGAAGCCGGCAACTGGGATACCCATGGTGCGATCTACGGGGTCAATATCGTCAGCCCGGTCAGCGGTGGCGGTGGCGTGCTCGGCACCCTGGCCGACAGCCTCGACCCGCTGTGGCCCGCAGCGATCCGCGAGCGCCTGCCGCGCTGGTGGACCGACCAGGCGTTACGCCGCCTGCGCGCCCTGCGCAGCAGCACCGACTATCGACTGCGCGAACTGGACCGTCTCAACCGGCAGACCGCCGACGAACAGCGCCTGTTCAACCGCATGTCCAACGAGTCGCAACGACTGCATCAGGCGGAAAAGCTGGCCGGCCACTTCGCCTATGAGCGCCAGCTCGCCGAGCAGATCTACCCGGACCTGGAAGAACTCGCGCAACTGAGCACCGGCAACAACCGCACCCGTGCCCGCGACCTGATGAGCCGCGTCGCCTGGCTGCAGGTCAACCGCCTGACCAACGAGCTGAACGGCGTCAAGCGCAGTGCCAACGACATCCTCGACCAGGTCGAGGAACTGGTGACGCAGACCGCCAGCACCCCGCCCACCGAGATCACCCGCCACCTGCAGATCATGAAGCGGCGCAAGGTGGTGCGCGTGCAACTGATCGGCAAGTTGCAGGCGGTGGCCAACTACACCCACGCCATCGAACTGTGGGCCAGGCGCATCACCAATGCCACGCAGAAGTCGAAGGTCAGCGACGACATAAAATTCGCCGTGAGCCACTTCAACCAGGCGACCTGCGACATCCTCAAGGTGCGCAACTACCTGGAAGTCATCAACCGCTATGACACCGCCACCGACCAGTCGTGGTTCTACCTGCAGATCCCGGTCGCCAGGGCACGGACCGAGGTCGACCGCAACCTCAACAACCTGTTCCACCTGCCGGAAGTCCACAGCAACGCCGAGCAGCGCAAGCGCATGCTGGAGGCCTGCATCGACTCCTTCGACCGCTACAGCCACAACCTGCGGGCCTGGGCCACCAGCTACTCGCACTGCTTCGACCATGAATTCGTCGAGCCGCTGCTCGGACACCTCGAGACCATCAGCGAACTGGCCGAACGCTGGAAACAGAAGATTCCCGAGCGCTCTCCCAAGCCGGCGAACGACAACCGGCGCGGGCCTTCCGTGGCCAGGAAGCTGTTCGAGACCGAAGACAACCAGTTCTTCATCGGTATCGAGGAAGACGCCGGCGGCCCGCAACGACGCTTCGTGATCAACCGGCTCAACAACGGCACCGAGGTCTACGTGCCAGGCAAGCAGGGGCTCTGGCGCCTGGCCAACAGGGAGGCCACGCCCCCGCCCGCCTCACCGGTGGAGATCAATCGCGTGCTGGAGGAGGCCCGCCAGCGCCTGGACAAGCTGCCGGCCTACCAGGACAAGGTCGAGAGCTACGCGCGCCAGGACATGCTGCCGCGCAACCTGGAGCACCTGTTGCTCAGCGAGGCCGGCGAACTGCGCACCCGCGCCGAACGCATCGCCGAACGGAACCCGCAGGCGGAACTGGTCGTCACCCTGCGGCGCCAGGCCGATGAACTGGTGGAAAGCGGACGGGCCTTGCGCATCCGCCAGTCGCTGGCGAGCAAGACGCCCAGCGAAGGCATGCTCGACTACCTGATCGAGCAGAAGGTGGTGGAGGTACGCAAGGTCGGAGGGCTGACCCAGTTGCCGAAGCGCATCGAGGGCCACCCGGATTTCCTCCAGGAGTTCGAGGTCCGTGCCCTCACCCAAGGCACCCCGTACACCCTGTGGTGGGTGCACTTCCACTTCCAGACGCCGACACCCGTCTTCGAGCGCTTCGTCAAGGGCCACATCAAGCTTGCCGATAAACGTCGCCTGGGCCTGCAATGGCAACTGGCCCAGGCTGAGGGCGTCGAGCGCATCTGGCGCGGCGACATTGGTCGGCCCATGGCGAAGAAACACTTCGCGGCGCTGTTCAAGCCATCCTCGACGCAATGAAAGCCCGGCCGTATGGCCGCTGCCGCGGCAATACGGCCAGCCAACCGGCAATGGTCGACAGCCGGAGCTTCATGAGACAAACTCAACGACTTTCCGTTTTAATCAAAATTTGCTCATGGAGGCTCCGGGTGCTCGAAATCCGCCACCTGAAAACCCTGCACGCCCTGCGCGAGGCCGACAGCCTGGTGGAGGCCGCCGAACGCCTGCACCTCACCCAATCGGCGTTGTCCCACCAGTTCAAGGAACTGGAGGAGCGCCTGGGCATGCCGTTGTTCGTGCGCAAGACCAAGCCGATCCGCTTCACCAGCGCCGGCCTGCGCCTGCTGCAACTGGCCGACGCCACCCTGCCGCTGCTGCGCGGCGCCGAACGGGACATCGCCCGCCTCGCCGGCGGCACCGCCGGACGCCTGCACATGGCCATCGAATGCCACAGCTGCTTCCAGTGGCTGATGCCGACCATCGACCAGTTCCGCGACGCCTGGCCGGAAGTCGAGCTGGACCTGGCCTCGGGCTTCGCCTTCGCCCCCCTGCCGGCCCTGGCCCGCGGCGATCTCGACCTGGTGGTGACCTCCGACCCGCTGGACCTGCCCGGTATCACCTACGTGCCGTTGTTCACCTACGAAGCCATGCTCGCGGTAGCCAACCAGCATCCGCTGGCGAGCAAACCCTACGTGGTTCCGGAAGACCTGGCCACGGAGACCCTGATCACCTACCCGGTGGAGCGCGACCGCCTGGACATCTTCACCCGCTTCCTCGAACCGGCCGATATCGAGCCGGCGCAGGTGCGCACCTCGGAGCTGTCGGTGATGATGATGCAACTGGTGGCCAGCGGCCGCGGCGTCTGCGGCATGCCGCACTGGGCCCTGCACGAGTACAGCTCGCGCGGCTACGTGAAGGCCAGGCGGCTGGGCGAGAAGGGCCTGTTCGCCACGCTGTACGCCGCGGTGCGCAGCGACATGCTGGATGCGCCGTACATGCGTGACTTCCTGCTGACCGCCAAAGACACCTCGTTCTCCACCCTCGACGGGGTCAGCGCGGTGCGCTGAACCTCAGGCCAGCTTGCGCTGTTCCTGCACCAGGCGCAGCGCCAGGGCGGCGAGGACGAAGCCCATCACGTAGCGTTGCAGCATCAGCCACAGCGGGTAGCGCATGAACCAGGCGGAAATGCCGGCGGCGAACAGCGCGATCAGCAGGTTGACGGTGAAGCTGACGCTAATCTGGGTGATACCGAGGATCAGGCTCTGGGCCAGCACCGAGCCGTGCTCCGGGGTGATGAACTGCGGCAGGATCGACAGGTAGAACATCGCCACCTTGGGGTTCAGCAGGCTGGTGAGAAAGCCCATCAGCACCAGCTTGCGCGGCGAGTCGGGGACCAGCTCGCGGGGCTCGAAGGGCGAGCGCGCCCCTGGTTTCACCGCCTGCCAGGCCATCCACAGCAGGTAGCCGGCACCGGCCCAGCGCAGGATGTCGTAGCCCAGCGGCACGGCCATGAACAAGGCGGTCAAGCCGACCGCAGCGGCGCTCATGTGCACCAGGAAGCCGGCGACCACCCCCAGCAGCGAGGTGACCCCGGCCATGCGCCCCTGGCAGATGGAACGCGAGATCAGGTAGATCATGTTCGGCCCGGGGGTGAGGACCATCAGCAGGGCGGCGCCGGTGAACAGCAGCCAGTCGTCGAGGGGGATCATTCGGGCACTCCTTTGCAGTGAATTGTCTGTTGTTCTTCAGGGCCTCATCGCTGGCAACCCAACACCCAGCGCTGGACCTGTGGGAGCTGGCTTGCCAGCGATAATGGGTTCAGTCACCGCGATACAACGGCAGGATCAGGTCCCGGGTCAACGGCGCCAGCTCCAGGTGCAGGGCACTCTCGCCATCCACCCACAGCGCTTCCTCGATCTCCGCCGCCGGCTGCACCTCTGCCGCCGTCTCCACGCGGAACAGCTCGCAGACCACCTCGAACCCCGGCTCGTTGGCCGCCGGCGCGCTGAAATGGCCGAGATAGCGGGCGTCCGCCTCGTCGATGCGCAGCCCCAGCTCTTCGAACAGCTCCCGCGCCAGGGCCTTCACCGGCGCCTCGTCCGCCTCGATCTTGCCTCCCGGCTGCATGAACGCCAGGGTGCCGCGCTTGCGCACCAGCAGGGTCTGGCCGCGCGGGTCGATCAGCAGGGCGGCGGCGATACGGATGGTCTTGCTCATGAAGGCGACTCGTGACGATGAAAGACGCGCAAGGATCACCTGACCAGTGGCCTCTTGCAACCATCGACGCCCGGCGGCATAAACAGACCATGAATCTCCCCGCCCTCGATCATCCGGTACTGGACGCTTTCCATCCCGCGGTGCGCGCCTGGTTCCGCCGCAGCTTCGCCACGGTCACCGCCGCCCAGGCCCGCGCCTGGCCGCTGATCCACGGCGGCGAATCGCTGCTGGTGGCCGCGCCCACCGGCTCGGGCAAGACCTTGACGGCCTTTCTCGCGGTACTCGACGAACTGTTCCGCCAGGGCCTGGAGCACGCCGGCCAACTGCCGGACGAGACCCTGGTGGTCTACGTCTCGCCGCTCAAGGCGCTGTCCAACGATATCCAGATCAACCTGCAGAACCCGCTGGCCGGGATCAGCGCCGAACTGCAGCACCAGGGCCTGCCGGTCCCCCTCATCCGTACCGCCGTGCGCACGGGCGACACGCCGCAGAAAGAACGCACGGCCATGCGCCGGCAGGCTCCGCACATCCTCGTGACCACCCCGGAATCGCTGTACGTGCTGCTCGGTTCCGCGTCCGGGCGCCAGGGCCTGGCGACGGTGCACACGGTGATCGTCGACGAGATCCACGCCCTGGCCGGCAACAAGCGCGGCAGCCACCTGAGCCTGACCCTGGAACGCCTGGAAGCCCTGTGTGGCCGGCCGCTGCGGCGGATCGGCCTGTCGGCAACACAGCGCCCGGTGGAGCGGGTCGGGCAATTCCTGGTCGGCGCCGACCGCTCCTGCGCCCTCGTCGACATCGGCCACGCCCGCCAGCGCGACCTGGGCATCGAGGTGCCACCGCAGCCCCTTGGCGCCGTGCTGGCCAACGATGTCTGGGAACGGGTCTACGACCGCCTCGCCGTGCTCGCTCGCGAACACCGCACCACCCTGGTGTTCGTCAACACCCGGCGCCTCGCCGAACGCCTGGCCCGCCACCTGAGCGAGCGCCTCGGCCGCGAGGCGGTGGCGGCGCACCATGGCAGCCTGGCCAAGGAAGCCCGGCTGGAGGCCGAGCAGCGTCTCAAGCGTGGCGAACTGCGGGTGCTGGTGGCCACCGCCTCGCTGGAACTGGGGATCGATATCGGCGAAGTGGAGCTGGTCTGCCAGATCACCTCGCCGGGCTCCATCGCCGCCTTCCTGCAACGGGTCGGACGCTCCGGGCACCAGGTCGAGGGCACGCCCAAGGGCCGCCTGTTTCCCACCAGCCGCGACGACCTGATCGAATGCGTGGCCCTGCTCGACTGCGTGCGCCGTGGCGAACTGGATGAAGTGCGGATCCCCCGCGCACCGCTGGATGTGCTGGCGCAGCAGATCATCGCCGAGGTCAGCTGCCAGCCCTGGCCGGAGCAGGCCCTGCTCGACTGCCTGCGCCGCGCCCAGCCCTATGCCGGCCTCGACGAACAGCACTACCAGGCCCTGCTGCGCATGCTCGCCGAGGGCTATAGCGGGCGCCAGGGCGTGCGCGGCGCCTACCTGCACCGCGACGCGGTGAACGGCGAATTGCGCGGGCGCCGCGGCAGCCAGCTGACCGCCCTGACCAGCGGCGGGACCATTCCCGACAACGCCGACTACGCCGTGCTGCTGGAACCTCAGGCGCTGAACATCGGCAGCGTCAACGAGGACTTCGCCGTGGAGAGCATCGCCGGCGACATCTTCCAGCTCGGCAACGCGTCGTACCGCATTCTGCGGGTCGAGCCGGGCCGGGTGCGGGTCGAGGACGCCCAGGGCCAGCCACCGAACATCCCCTTCTGGCTCGGCGAAGCGCCGGGGCGCAGCGACGACCTGTCCCGCGCCGTGGCGCGCCTGCAGGCCGAGATCGACCAGCGCCTGGAGCACAGCGGCGGCCAGCAGCCGCCGCTGCTGGACTGGCTGGCCGAGACCCTGGGACTGGCCGCCGACAGCGCCGGGCAGTTGCTCGACTACCTCGGCCGCAGCCGCCAGGTCCTCGGTGCCCTGCCGTCCCAGGACACCCTGGTGATGGAGCGCTTCTTCGACGAATCCGGCGGCACCCAGTTGATCATCCACTCGCCGTTCGGCAGCCGCATCAACCGCGCCTGGGGCCTGGCCCTGCGCAAGCGCTTCTGCCGCACCTTCAACTTCGAACTGCAGGCGGCGGCCAGCGAGGACGCGATCATCCTCTCGCTGTCGGCAGGCCACAGCTTTGCCCTCGAAGAGGTGTGGCGCTACCTGCCCAGCGCCAGCGCCGAACACCTGCTCATCCAGGCGGTGCTCGACGCGCCGCTGTTCGGCGTGCGCTGGCGCTGGAACGCCGGGGTCGCCCTGGCCCTGCCGCGTTTCGCCGGCGGCAAGCGCATCGCCCCGCAGATCCAGCGCATGCGCAGCGAAGACCTGACCGCCGCAGTGTTTCCCGACCAGCTGGCGTGCCTGGAAAACATCGTCGGCGAGCGCGAGGTGCCGGATCACCCGCTGGTGGAACAGACCCTCGACGACTGCCTGCACGAGGCCCTGGACAGCGAAGGCTGGCTGGCCCTGCTGCGACGCATCGAGCGCGGTGCGATCCGCCTGGTCTGCCGCGACCTGCCAGCGCCCTCGCCGCTGGCCGCGGCGATCCTCAATGCCCGGCCCTATGCCTTCCTCGACGATGCCCCGCTGGAGGAACGGCGGACCCAGGCGGTGCTCAACCGGCGCTGGAGCGAACCGCAGGGCGGCGACGAACTCGGCGCCCTCGACCGCGAGGCGATCGCGGCGGTGGCGACCGAGGCCTGGCCGACGGCGAGCAACTGCGACGAGATGCACGAAGCGCTGATGACCCTGGCGGCGATCAGCGACGACGAAGTGGCCAGCAACCCCGGCTGGGCCGACTGGCTGGCGCTGCTGGCCAAGGGCGGACGGGCCTGCCGCCTGCAGTGGCAGGGCGCGGGCTTGTGGCTGGCGCGGGAACGCCTGGGCCTGCTGCGCGCGCTGTACCCGCAGGCGCCGCTGCAACCGGCGCTGACGCCCCTGCCGGGCTTCGACGAACACCTGGACGAGGGCAGCGCGGGGGTGGAACTGCTGCGCGCCCGTCTCGGCGGTTTCGGCCCGCTGACGCCAGAGCAGATCGCCACGCCGCTTTGCCTGCCGCTGCCCACGGTGAACCAGGCCCTGGCCCGCCTCGAAAGCGAAGGCTACGTGCTGCGCGGCCGCTTCCACCCCGACCAGGCCCGGGAGCAATGGTGCGAACGCCATCTGCTGGCGCGCATCCACCGCTACACCCTCAAGCGCCTGCGCCGGGAAATCGAGCCGGTCAGCCTGCAGGACTGCCTGCGCTTCCTGTTCGACTGGCAGCACCTGTCCGACAGCAGCCGCCTGCAAGGCAACGCGGCCCTCGGCGAAGTGCTGGAACAGCTCGAAGGCTACGCCGCGGCCGCCGGTGCCTGGGAAAGCGACCTGCTGCCGGCACGGCTGAAGGACTACAGCCCGCGCTGGCTGGACGAGACCTGCCGCGCCGGCCGCGTCGCCTGGGCCCGTCTCGCGCCGGGCGCAAAGGCCGCCGCCAGCACCTTGCGCAGCACGCCGCTGGTGCTGTTGCCACGCAGTCGCCTGGGCCTGTGGCAGGGGCTCGGGCAGCCGTTCGCCCTCGACACCCTGTCGCCGCGGGCGCAGAAGGTGCACGCCGCGTTGAGCCAGCAGGGCGCGCTGTTCTTCGACGAACTGCGCGACGAGGCCCGCCTGCTGCCCACCGAACTGGAGCATGCGCTGCAGGAACTGGTGGCCGCCGGCCTGGTCAGCGCCGACAGCTTCGCCGGCCTGCGCGCCCTGATCACCCCGGCGAGCAAGCGCCAGGCCCGCGGCAGCCGGCGCGGGCGCGGCCCGCTGTTCGGCGGCATGGACGACGCCGGGCGCTGGGCCTTGCTGCGCCGCAGCGGCGCCGGCGACGAGCGCGAGGCGGTGCATGAACACATCGCCCGCACCTTGCTGCGCCGCTATGGCGTGGTGTTCTGGCGCCTGCTGGAACGGGAGGCCGACTGGCTGCCGAGCTGGCGCGAGCTGTTGCGCAGCTTCCATCGCCTGGAAGCTCGCGGCGAGATCCGCGGCGGGCGTTTCGTCAGCGGCCTGGCCGGGGAACAATTCGCCTTGCCGGAGGCCATCGCCGTGCTGCGCGGGGTCAGGCACCGGCCCCTGGACGGCAGCCTGGTGCTGGTCAGCGGCAGCGATCCGCTCAACCTCAGCGGCAGCCTGCTGCCCGGCAGCAAGGTGCCGGCGCTGGCGGGGAATCGCCTGCTGTATCGGGATGGCGTGCCGGTGGCGGCGCTGGTGGCGGGGCGAGTGCACTACTGGCCGCAGGTCGAGGAACAAGATGAAAACAGGCTCCGCGAGCGTCTGATCCGCGCCACCTGACTGGCTACAAGCCCCCATCCGCTATATGGTTGACGGCTTGCCTGACGTGTCCAACAAGGAAACCGTATGAGCCTGTCACTCCTCAGCCGCTACGCCTTCTTCGTCGCCTGCGTCGTCTTCACCCTCGCCAGCCTGCCGTTCCTGCGGCACGACTGGCTGTGGCCGTTCACCCTGCTCACCGGCGTGCTCAGCCTGATCGGCCTGTTCGACCTGCTGCAGACCCGCCACGCGGTACGCCGCAACTACCCGATCCTCGGCAACATCCGCTACCTGGTCGAAGGCATCCGCCCGGAGATCCGCCAGTACCTGCTGGAAGCCGACAGCGATGCCCTGCCCTTCTCCCGTGCGCAGCGCTCGCTGGTCTACGCCCGGGCCAAGAACGAGCAGTCGGACAAGCCCTTCGGCACCCTGATCGATGTCTACCAGTCCGGCTTCGAGTTCATCGGCCACTCCATGCGCCCGGCGCCGCTGAGCGATCCGAACGCCTTCCGCGTGATCGTCGGCGGGCCGCAGTGCACCCAGCCGTATTCGGCCTCGGTGTTCAATATCTCGGCGATGAGCTTCGGCTCCCTCAGCGCCAACGCCATCCGCGCCCTGAACCTGGGCGCCAAGCTGGGCAATTTCGCCCACGACACCGGCGAGGGCAGCATCAGCCCCTATCACCGCGAACACGGCGGCGACCTGACCTGGGAGCTGGGCAGCGGCTATTTCGGCTGCCGCACCAGCGACGGCCGCTTCGACCCCGAGCGCTTCGCCGAGCAGGCCCGCAGCCCGCAGGTGCGCATGATCGAGATCAAGATGAGCCAGGGCGCCAAGCCCGGACATGGCGGCATCCTGCCCAAGCACAAGGTCACCCGCGAGATCGCCGAGACCCGCGGGGTGATGATGGGCGAGGACTGCATCTCGCCCTCGCGGCACACGGCCTTCTCCACGCCCATCGAGATGATGCAGTTCATCGCCCAGCTGCGTGAGCTGTCCGGTGGCAAGCCGGTGGGCTTCAAGTTCTGCCTGGGTCATCCGTGGGAGTTCATGGGCATCGCCAAGGCCATGCTGGAGACCGGGATCCTCCCGGACTTCATCGTCATCGACGGCAAGGAAGGCGGCACCGGCGCGGCGCCGGTGGAGTTCACCGACCACATCGGCGTGCCGCTGCGCGAGGGCCTGCTGTTCGTGCACAACACCCTGGTCGGCCTGAACCTGCGCGACAAGATCAGGCTGGGCGCCAGCGGCAAGATCGTCAGTGCCTTCGATATCGCCAGCGTCCTGGCCATCGGTGCCGACTGGGCCAACGCCGCGCGCGGCTTCATGTTCGCCATCGGTTGCATCCAGTCGCAGAGCTGCCACACCAACAAGTGCCCGACCGGCGTGGCCACCCAGGACGGCCTGCGCCAGCGCGCCCTGGTGGTCCCGGACAAGGCCCAGCGGGTGTTCAACTTCCACCGCAACACCCTCAAGGCGCTGGCCGAGATGCTTGCCGCCGCCGGCCTGGACCACCCGTCGCAACTGCAGGCCAAGCACCTGGTGCGACGCATGTCGGCCACCGAGATCAAGCTGTTCTCCCAGACCCATGTGTTCCTCAAGCCGGGCGAGCTGCTCAGTGGCGAGATCAGCGGCGAGTTCTACCAGCGCATGTGGGCGATGGCCCGGGCCGACAGCTTCGAGCCCCACAGCGAGGACGCGGCCTGAGAGACATCCGGTAACATCGTGGTTTTGCAATATCCGGCAAAACTCCCCACCCTCCGCGCCACTGATCGACAACGACCCGTGGCGCGGAACCGCGCATCGCCGCCACTGATCCTCTATTGAAACGCCCTGTACACGAGTGCCCGCCATGAACCCTGCCCGCGACCATCGAATCGACTTCTTCCGGGGCCTGGCACTGGTCTTCATCTTCTGGGACCACATCCCCGGCAACCCGCTGGCCAACCTCACCGTGCGCAATTTCGGCTTCAGCGATGCTGCGGAGATCTTCGTCTTCCTCGCTGGCTACGCCGCGGTGCTGGCCTACGGCAAGGTGGCGCTGCGTGATGGCTGGGTGGTGGCCTGCGTGCGCATCCTGCGCCGCGCCTGGGTGCTGTACGTGGTGCACATCTTCCTGCTGGTGTTGCTGATGGGCATCGTCTTCGTCGCCAACAACCACGTGGAAACCCGCGACATGATCGAGGAAATGGGCCTCTACTATTTCCTCGGCAACCCGCAGCAGGCGCTGGTGGACGAACTGTTGCTGCGCTTCAAGCCCAACCTGATGGACCCCTTGCCGCTGTACATCCTCCTGCTCCTCGGCCTGCCGCTGGTGCTGCCGCTGCTGCTGCGCCGGGCGGAATACGTGGTGGGGTTTTCCGCGGCGCTGTACCTGATGGCGCCGATGTTCCAGTGGAACCTCGCGGCCCAGGAAGGTGGCGTGTGGTTCTTCAACCCGCTGGCCTGGCAGTTGCTGTTCATCCTCGGCGGCGCGGTGGCGATCCATGCCCAGCGCGAAGCGCCGCCGTCAGCATTGCGCTCGCCGTGGCGCCAGCCGCTGTTCCTGGTGGCGGCGGGCTATCTGCTGCTGTGCGCGCTCATCGCCCTGTCCTGGCGCTGGCCGCAGGTGCATGACGCGCTGATGCCGAAGGTGCTGGCGGAGTGGCTGTACCCGATCAGCAAGACCAACCTGTCGCCCTCGCGCCTCCTGCATTTCCTCGCCCTCGCCTATTGCACGGCGCGCCTGTTGCCGAACGGCCCCTGGGTGCACGGCTGGCTGGCGCAGCAAAGCTGTCGCATGGGCCGCTATTCGCTGGAGGTGTTCTGCTTCGGCGTGCTGCTGGCGCCGCTGGCGGACATGGCCAATGCCCTGGGCGGCGATCACTGGGCGATGCAGGTGCTCAGCGCACTGGCGGGGCTGGGCCTGATGATGGGCCTGGCGCTGTGGCTGGACTGGAACAAGCGCCTGAACCGGGTGACCGCTGCACAGACAGCCTGACTACGTTTCCTACTTGCTTTTATGAAATAGCTGGCAGCTTCCAACAATTTTTTCACCACTGCCGACCAGCGTCTAAGCTTCAGACAAAGCAAGAGAAATAACGAAATCAGGCTTAAGACTATGGGCGCACAGTGGCACTCGGATCATGACAAGCATCTGGCCCCCGCTGAGCCATCGGAACAACCGTCGCCGTCCACCCCCCGCCGCCGTTCGCCACTGCGCTACCTGTGGTGGCTGATCGCCCTGATCGTGCTCGTCACCCTGGCCGTGCTGGGCTATGCCGCCTACAAGGAAATGCAGACCTCGGCCCTGCAATCCCGCGAATTCAGCAAGCTGGCGAAAACCCTGACCTATTCGCTGGACAAGGGCCCGACCGATGCCATGGTCTATCCCGGCGAGGGACCATTCGACAAGCGCCTGGGCTACAGCTCGCTGGGAGAATTCATTCCGCGCCTGCTGAAGCGCGACTACGTGGTGGTCCAGCAGACGCGCTTCTCGCCAGCACTGATGGACTACGTCGATCACGGCTTTTTCGTGCCCTATACCGAGAAGATCCAGAGCGGCCTGAGCATCACCGACTGCAAGGGCGACGTGCTCTACCAGTACCAGTACCCGCAGCACCTGTACCCCGATTTCGCCTCGATCCCGCCGGTGATCGTGCACAGCCTGCTGTTCATCGAGAACCGCGACCTGCTCGACCCCAACGACCCCCGGGCCAACCCGGCGGTGGACTGGCCGCGCTTCGCCAAGGCCGCCTACACCCAGGTGGCCAAGTACCTGGCCCTGCCCGGCCAGTCGGCGGGCGGCAGCACCCTGGCGACCCAACTGGAGAAATACCGGCACTCGCCGGACGGCCTGACCGTGTCCGGCGCGGAGAAGATCCGCCAGATGATTTCCGCCAGCGTGCGCGCCTACCAGGACGGGCCACAGACCCTGGAGGCACGCCAGCGCATCGTCCGCGACTACCTCAACAGCGTGCCGCTGTCGGCGGTGCCCGGGCATGGCGAAGTGCACGGCATGGCCGAAGGCCTGCGGGTCTGGTATGGCGCCGACTTCGCCGAGGTCAACCGCCTGCTGGCCTCCACCGCCACTGACCCGCAGACCCTCGCCGCCCGCGGCCTGGCCCTGCGCCAGGTGCTCTCGCTGATGATCGCCCAGCGCCGGCCCTCGCACTTCCTGGCCAAGGGCCGCAACGAACTGGCCGACCTGACCGACAGCCACGTGCGCCTGCTCGCCGCCAACAACATCATCGACCAGCCGCTGGCCGACGCGGCCCTGGCCAGCAAGGCCATCTACCGGGACTGGGTGGCGCAGCCGACCATCGTGCCGATCGTCACCAACAAGGGCATCAGCGTGGCCCGCAGCCGCCTCTCGACCATGCTCAACCGGCCGCTGTACGACCTCGACCGCCTCGACCTGTCGGCCACCAGCACCCTGCAGTCGGACCTGCAGGGTCAGGTCAGCGAGTACCTGCGCAACCTCGCCAACCCGGAATTCGCGGCGAAGATGGGGCTGTTCGGCGAACGTCTTCTGACCCCCACCAGCACCACCCAGGTGCGCTACAGCTTCACCCTGATGGAGCGCACCGCGGACGGCTCGCGGGTCCGGGTGCAGACCGACAGCACCGACCAGCCCTTCGACATCAACGAAGGCAGCAAGCTGGAACTGGGCTCCACCGCCAAGCTGCGGGTGCTCACCAGCTACCTGGAAATCATCTCCGAGCTGCATGACCGCTACGGCAACATGAGCGTGCCGGAGTTGAAGAAGGTCGAGGTGGCCGAACTCGACTTCATCACCCGCTGGGCCATCGACTGGATGATCCAGAACAAGGACCGCGACATCACCGCGATGCTCGACGCGGCGCTGGAGCGCAAGTATTCCGCCAGCCCCGGCGAGGCCTTCTTCACCGGCGGCGGCCTGCATGTGTTCAACAACTTCCGCAAGGAGGACAACGGCCGCATCCCGAGCCTGAAGGACGCCCTGCGCGAGTCGATCAACCTGCCGTTCATTCGCCTGATGCGCGACCTGGTGCGCTACAGCACCTACCAGGCGCCGGGCAACAGCGCGGCGCTGCTCAAGGACGACGCCGAACCACGGCGCCAGGAATACCTGGCGCGTTTCGCCGACCGCGAAGGCACCGACTTCCTCCGCCGCTTCTGGAAGAAGTACCAGCGCAAGACCTCCCAGGAACGCCTCGACACCTTCCTCGACGGCATGCGCGTCACCCCGATCCGCCTCGCCGCCGTGCATCGCTACCTGTTCCCCGAGGCCGACCAGGCCACGTTCAACGCCTTCGTCCGCGCCCACATGAAGAAAGAGGGAGTGGTGGGCAAGCCGCTGAGCGGCAAGAAGGACCCGCTCAGCGACGAACGCCTGGACACCCTGTACTACGCCTATGGCCCGGGCAAGTACGACCTGCCGGACCAGGGCTTCATCGCCAAGGCCCACCCGCTGGACCTGTGGCTGCTCGGCTACCTGCTCAAGCACCCCAGCGCGAGCTTCCAGGAAGCGGTGCTGGCCAGCCATTTCGAGCGCCAGGAAGTCTATGGCTGGCTGTTCAAGAGCAAGCACCAGGGCGCCCGCGACAGCCGCATCCGCACCCTGGTCGAGGTCGAGGCGTTCCTCGACATCCACCAGCGCTGGAAGCGCGTGGGCTACCCCTTCGACCACCTGGTACCGTCGCTGGCCACCGCCATCGGCAGCTCCGGCGACCGCCCGGCGGCGCTGGCCGAGCTGGTGGGGATCATCCAGAACGACGGCGTGCGCCTGCCGGTGCTGCGCATCGACACCCTGCACTTCGCCGCCGGCACCCCCTACGAAACCCTGCTGGCCGGTGACCCGGACCGCGGCGAGCGGGTGCTCTCGGTAGAGGTGGCACGGGCCCTGCGCGGGGCCATGTCGCAGGTGGTGGATGCCGGTACCGCAAGGCGCGTCTCCGGCGCGTTCAAGCTCGACGACGGCACCGTGCTGACCATGGGCGGCAAGACCGGGACCGGCGACAACCGGATCGAGAGCTTCGGTGCCGGTGGCCGGCTGATCGGCTCGCGCTCGCTGAACCGCACCGCGACCTTCGTGTTCTACCTCGGCGACAACCACTTCGGCACGCTGACTGCGTTCGTTCCGGGGCGTGCGGCGGAGTCGTTCAAATTCACCTCGGCGCTGCCGGTGCAGGTGCTCAAGGGCATGGCGCCGATCCTCCTGCCGTACCTCAAGCCGGGCGGCAACACCCAGTGCACGCCGCCGATCATGGCGGAACCGGGATCGAGCGTGACCCAGCGATGACGTCCTGAAGACCAGCACGCCTCTCGGCACCTGGACTTGCATTAAGATATATCTTGAGTAATATCTTAAGACATATCGCAAGCAACCAGGAGCCCTTGCCATGCGCGATCACTCCCCTTCCCACCGCGAAGCCGACGGCTTCGAACGCCGTCGCGAGCGCGGCGACCGCGGCCCGCGGGTGTTCGCTCCGGGCGACCTGAAGCTGCTGCTGCTGTCGATGCTGGCCGAGCAGCCCTGCCACGGCTACGACCTGATCCGCCAGATCGAAAGCCTGTTCGACGGCAACTACAGTCCCAGCCCCGGGGTCATCTACCCGACCCTGACCTTCCTCGAAGAAAGCGAACTGATCAGCGGCGAAACCCATGGCAGCAAGAAGCTGTACCAGGCCACCGCCGCCGGACGCGAATCGCTGAAGGAACAGGCCGTGGCCCTCGACGGCGTGCGCACCCGCATCGACGTGAGCAAGCGCTCGCTGCGCGGCCATGACCGCCCGCCAGAGATCCACGAAGCCGTCCACAACCTGCGCCATGCCCTGCAGATGCACAGCGGGCGCTGGAACCCACAAGAAATAGAGCGGGTGCGCAACCTGCTCAACGAAACCGCGAAAGCCATCGTTGCCGGCCCGGCACATCATCCTTCCCAGGAGCCATCCGCATGACTTCCAGCGAAAACACCATTCACCGCGTAATGCACGAGATCAGGCATCGCCAACTGACCGTGCTGCGGGTCGTCGAACTGACCCCGCGCATGCGTCGCATCACCCTTGGCGGCGCCCAGTTGCAGGGCTTCATCAGCCTCGGCACGGACGACCACGTCAAGCTGCTGTTCGCCAACACCCCCGAGGAACAGGCGGCCATGGACGCCCTCGACCTGCCGAAGGACGGCATCAAGCCGACCATGCGCGAGTACACCCCGCGGCGCATCGACCTGGTCGCCAACGAACTGGACCTGGACTTCGTCCTCCACGGCGACGGCCCTGCCTCGACCTGGGCGGAGCGGGCCGCCCCCGGCCACACCCTGAACATCGCCGGCCCGCGCGGCTCGCTGGTGGTGCCGGACATCTTCGACAGCTACCTGCTGGTGGGCGATGAAACCGCGATCCCGGCCATCGGCCGGCGCCTGGAAGAACTGCCGGCCGGACGCAAGGTGCTGGCGCTGATCGAGATCGAGGACGCGCAGGAGCGCCAGGCATTGCCGAGCAAGGCCGATGTCGAGGTGATCTGGATCGAGCGGCACCGCGAGGACCTGCTGCAGGTGCTGGCCGATGTCAGCCTGCCGCCCGGCGAGCTGTACGCCTGGGTCGCCCTGGAAAAGGCCCTGACCCGCAAGGCCAAGGCACTGCTGCTGGAACAGAAGGGCATTGCCGACGAGCGCATCAAGGCCGCCGCCTACTGGCGTCTCGACCCGAACGACGACGAGTGATGCCGCGCTTCAGGGCAGGCGCGCCACGCGCCTGCCCTGCCAGCGGTCGAGGCCGATGACGGCGAGGCCGAGCAGCAGGAACGCCAGCAGCATGAGCAACGCGTTGCCCAGCACCCGGGCATAGCCCAGCGTCGCCACGTCGATGAACGGGTACGGGTAGAAACCGACCCAGTGGCCGCGCAGCAGCGCATAGCCGAAGTACGCCAGCGGGTACAGCGCCCAGGCCAGCAGGTGGCCGGGCCGCAGCGTGCCCTTCTCCACCCGCAGCCACCAGTAGCCGGCGAACAGCGCCGGCATCACATCGTGCAGCAGCCCGTCCGCCAGCCATTGCCAGCCCTGGGGTTGCCAGAGATGGCGCAGCAGCAGGCTGTAGGCCAGCGCGACGAACAGGATGCTCGCCAGTACCCCCGACGCGACCCACGGCGCCAGCCAGAAGCGCCGCGCCGGCGACTCGCGGCCGAAGGCGGCCTGGCTCAGCACCGTGGCCACCAGCACATTGCTCAGCACGGTGAAGAAGCCGAAGAAGTTCACCAGCCCGCCCAGCAGGCTGGCCTGCTCCTGCCAGCGCGCGACCAGGATCAGGTACAGTTGCACCGCCAGGGCGAACCAGCCGAGCACCGCCGCCGCGCCGGTCAGGTAGCGCGGGGTCATCGCCTCAGGCGCCGCGCTTGAGGTCACGCAACATCTTCAGGTACAGGCCCTCGACCTTCTCCCGGGCCCAGGGCGTCTTGCGCAGGAAGGTCAGGCTCGACTTGATGCTCGGGTCGCTCTTGAAGCAGCGGATATCGATGCGCTGCGCCAGTCCATCCCATTGGTAGTGGGCCACCAGCGCGGTGACGATCTGTTCCAGGGTCACGCCATGCAGCGGGTTCTTGTCAGCGGCACTCATGCCTGTCTCCAGCCAAACGAAGGTGCGCACCTTAGCCCAGTGGCCAGGTGCTGTCAGCAGTCTAGTCGGCGGCTTGCGCGGGGCAGGGATTGCATTTTGATTTCATTGAAATGTTATAGTGTAACCAAACATGACCTCTGCCAAGGACCCTCCATGCGTTACCTGCCCCTTCCCCTTTCTCCCCTTGCCGTCGCGCTCTGGCTGGCGTCCTCGCCGAGCCAGGCGCTGGAACTGCAACCCCAGGTGATCACCGCCAACCCGCTGGGCAATGCGCAACTGGCGGCGCCGAGCAGCGTGCTCGACGGCGACGCGCTGCTCCTGGAACAGAAAGGCAGCCTCGGTGAAACCCTCAACAGCCAGCCGGGCGTGTCCTCCACCTGGTTCGGCCCGGGCGCCAGCCGGCCGATCATTCGCGGCCTGGACGGCGACCGCATCCGTCTGCTGCGCAACGGTGTCGGCGCGCTGGATGCGTCGTCGCTGTCCTATGACCATGCCGTGCCGCTGGACCCGGTGAACGTCGAGCGGGTGGAAATCGTCCGCGGCCCCGCCGCCCTGCTCTACGGCGGCAGCGCCATCGGCGGGGTGGTCAACACCTTCGACAACCGCATCCCCACCGAAGCCATCGAAGGCATCCACGGTGCCGGTGAACTGCGCTACGGCGGCGCCGACACCACCCGCAGCAGCGCCGGCAAGCTGGAGGCCGGCGACGGCACCTTCGCCCTGCACCTGGACGCCAACAGCCGCCAGTTCAACGACCTGCGCATCCCCGGCTACGCGCAGAGCGCCAAGGTCCGCGATGCCGACGAGCCCGGCAGCCGCCACCGCCTGGAGAACAGCGACGGTCGCCAGGACGGCGGCGCCATCGGCGGTTCCTACACCTGGGAGCACGGCTACACCGGGCTTTCCTACAGCCGTTACGACGCCAACTACGGGTCGGTGGCCGAGTCCGGCGTGCGCCTCGACATGGAGCAGGACCAGTACGGCTTCGCCTCGGAAATCCGTGACCTCGAAGGTCCGTTCAGCTCGGTGAAGGTCGACCTCGGCTACACCGAGTACCTGCACCGCGAACTGGAAGACGGCGAAGTCGGCACCACCTTCAAGAACAAAGGCTACGAGGCCCGCATCGAAGCCCGTCACCAGCCGCTGGGGCCGCTGGAGGGGGTGGTCGGTGCGCAGGTCAACCGCAGCGAGTTCTCCGCGCTGGGCGAAGAAGCCTTCGTGCCGCAGACCGATACCGACAGCGTCGCCCTGTTCCTGCTGGAGCAATGGCAGGCCACCGAGCGCCTGAACCTGAGCCTCGGCGCCCGCCTGGAACACACCCGCGTCGACCCGGATGTCAAGGACAACGAACGCTTCGCCGATGCCGACAGCGCCAGCACCTTCAATGCCGCCAGCCTGTCCTCCGGCGCCGTGTACCAGTTGACCCCGGTCTGGTCGCTGGCCGCCAACTTCGGCTACACCGAGCGGGCGCCGACCTTCTACGAGCTGTACGCCAACGGCGCCCACGTGGCCACCGGCAGCTATGAAGTGGGTGACGCCAGCCTGTCGAAGGAAAAAGCCCTGTCCGGCGACCTCGCCCTGCGCTTCGACAACGACACGCACAAGGGCAGCGTCGGCCTGTTCTACAGCCACTTCCGCAACTACATCGGCCTGCTGGCCAGCGGCGAGATGCGCGAAGGCGAGGACGGCGACATCCCCGAATACCTCTACAGCGGCGTGCGCGCGCGCTTCTACGGGATCGAGGCGCAGGACCACTGGAAACTCGTGGAGAGCCCCTACGGCAACCTCGCCCTGGAACTGTCCGGCGACTACACCCGGGCGAAGAACCTCGACACCGGCGAGGACCTGCCGCGCATCGCGCCGCTGCGCCTGAACAGCGGGCTGCTGTGGAACCTGGACAAGTGGCAGGCGCGGATCGACGTGCAGCATGCCGCGGCGCAACACCGCAAGCCGGCCAACGAGACCAGCACCGACGGCTATACCACCCTCGGCGCCAGCCTCGGCTACCGCTTCAACCTGGGTGAAAGCCAGTGGCTGGCGTTCGTCCGGGGCGAGAACCTGACGGACCAGACCGTGCGTTATGCCAGCTCGATCCTGCGGGACATCGCTCCGGCACCGGGGCGCAGTGTCGAGGTAGGGTTGCGTACCACCTTCTGATTGCTGCTGTCTTCATCGCTGGCAAGCCAGCTCCCACAAGGTCCTGTGGGGCCTTGCCGGCGATGAGGCCAGAGAGATCGACGCCGGATCGTTACCCATGCGGCAAGACTCCCTCACCCGATCCAGCCTTTCCAACACCGCCAATCCTCTATATCCTCCACGCCCCTAGCTGAAACGCTTAATCACCCCGAAATCATTCAATATCCTGGCGAGAACCCAACGCCGGGAGACTTGTCGTTTTTTTTCACGATCAAAAGATAGCGCTATCTCATGCCCCGTTTGCCTGCCCTTCGCCACTTCACCGCGCCGCTGCTGTGCGCCTTCACTGCCACCGCCCAAGGGGCGGCGCCCTTCGAATCCACCTCGCCCTGGATGCTCGGCGACTGGAACGGCAGTCGCAGCGAGCTGGCCGAACGTGGCTATGACTTCAGCCTGGACTACACGGGCGAGATGGGCAGCAATCTGCACGGCGGCCACGACCATGACCGCACCGCTCGCTACAGCGACCAGTTCGCCTTCGGCAGCCACCTGGACCTGGAGCGGATCCTCGGCTGGGACGCCACCGAGTTCCAGCTCACCGTCACCGAGCGCCACGGCGACAACATCAGCAACGACCGCATCAACGATCCGCGGGTCGGCGGCTTCACCTCGGCCCAGGAAGTCTGGGGCCGGGGCCAGACCTGGCGGCTGACGCAACTGTGGATCAAGCAGAAGTACTTCGACGGCGCCCTCGATGTGAAGGTCGGCCGCTTCGGCGAAGGCGAGGACTTCAACAGCTTCCCCTGCGATTTCCAGAACCTGGCCTTCTGCGGCTCGCAGGTAGGCAACTGGGTCGGCGACAGCTGGTACAACTGGCCGGTCAGCCAGTGGGCGGCGCGGGTGCGCTACAACCTCACTCCCGAGCTGTATGCCCAGGTCGGCGCCTTCGAGCAGAACCCGTCGAACCTCGAACGGCAGAACGGCTTCAAGCTCAGCGGCAGCGGCACGCAGGGCGCGATGTTTCCGGTTGAACTGGTCTGGAGCCCGGAAATCAGAGGCTTCAAGGGGGAATATCGGGCGGGCTACTACTACAGTAATGCCAAGGCCAAGGATGTTTACCACGACGACAACGACCAGCCCGCCGCATCGAGTGGCCAGGACTACCGCAACCACTCGGGCAAACAGGGTTTCTGGCTGGGGGCACAGCAGCAGGTGACGTCGTTGGCCAGCGACCATTCCCGTGGCTTGAGCCTGTTCGCCAATGCCACGTTGCACGACAAGAAGACCAATGTCATCGACAACTATGTTCAGGCAGGGGTGGTGTACAGGGGGCCGTTCGACGCTCGCGCCAGGGACGACATCGGATTCGCCCTGGCCCGCGTGCACGTCAATCCCGCCTACCGCAAGAACGCCGCAGCGCACAACCGCGCCGCCGGCGTCGACGCCTTCGACGATCCCGCCTACCTGCCGGTCCAGGACACCGAGTACAGCGCCGAGCTGTACTACGGCGTGCACCTGGCCGACTGGCTCACCCTGCGCCCGAACCTGCAGTACATCCGCCATCCGGGCGGGGTCGGCCAGGTGGATGACGCGCTGGTCGGCGGCCTGAAGATCCAGAGTCACTTTTAAGGGGCCCACGGGCCCTGCGCTTTCAAACTGAGGGGGAACATTCAATGAGTGCAGACGGAACCCGCTGGCTGCCGAGACTGCTCGGCGTGCTGCTGTTGCTGATGGGCATGGCCCTGGTGGCCGGCGGCATCAAGCTGATGCAACTGGGCGGCTCGCTGTATTACCTGATCGCCGGCGTCGGCTTCGCCGTGTCCGGGGTCATGCTCCTGGCCCTGCGCAAGCATGCCCTGGGCCTGTATGGCCTGGTGCTGCTGGGCAGTACCGCCTGGGCCCTGTGGGAAGTGGGCCTGGACTGGTGGCAACTGGTGCCGCGCCTGTCGTTGTGGTTCGCCCTTGGCGTGGTCCTCCTGCTGCCCTGGGCCCGGCGCCCGCTGCGTGGCCTGGCCGGCCAGCCGGCACGCATCAACCTGGCGATCCTCGGCGTTGCCGTGCTGGCTTCCGGCGCCACCGCCATCGGCAGCCAGTTCACCCATCCGGGCGAGATCAAGGGCCAGCTGGGCCGTGACAGCACCACCCTGTTCAACACCGCCCCGGACATGCCCGACGGCGACTGGCAGGCCTATGGCCGCACCGAGTTCGGCGATCGCTACTCGCCGCTGCGGCAGATCACCCCGACCAACATCTACCAGCTGGAAGAAGCCTGGCGCATCCGCACCGGCGACCTGCCCAGCGCCGACGACCCGGTGGAGCTGACCAACCAGAACACCCCGCTGAAGGTCAACGGCATGCTCTACGCCTGCACCGCGCACAGCAGGGTGCTGGCCCTGGACCCGGACACCGGCGCGGAAATCTGGCGCTTCGACCCGCAGATCAAGAGCCCGTCCGGCAGCTTCAAGGGCTTCGCCCACATGACCTGCCGCGGCGTGTCGTACTACGACGAGAACCACTACATCAACGCCGACGGCAGCCCCGCGCCGAAGATCTCCGAGGCCGGCCAGGCCGTGGCCCGCAGTTGCCCGCGGCGCCTCTACCTGCCCACCGCCGATGCCCGCCTGATCGTGCTCAACGCCGACAACGGCAAGGTCTGCGACGGCTTCGCCAACCAGGGCACCATTGACCTGACCCAGGGCATCGGCCCGTTCACCGCCGGTGGCTACTACTCCACCTCGCCGGCGGCGATCACCCGCAGCCTGGTGATCATCGGCGGCCACGTCACCGACAACGAGTCGACCAACGAACCGTCCGGGGTGATCCGCGCCTATGACGTCCACGACGGCCGCCTGGTGTGGAACTGGGACAGCAACCGCCCGGACGACACCAAGCCGCTGGCCCCGGGCCAGACCTACAGCCGCAACTCGGCGAACATGTGGTCGCTGGCCAGCGTCGACGAGAAACTCGGCATGGTCTACCTGCCGCTGGGCAACCAGACCCCCGACCAGTGGGGCGCCGACCGCACCCCGGGCGCGGAGAAGTTCAGCGCCGGCATCGTCGCCCTCGACCTGGCCAGCGGCAAGGTGCGCTGGAACTACCAGTTCACCCACCACGACCTGTGGGACATGGACGTCGGCAGCCAGCCGACCCTGCTCGACCTGCGCACCGCCGACGGCATCAAGCCGGCCCTGATCGCCCCGACCAAGCAAGGCAGCCTGTACGTCCTCGACCGGCGCGACGGCACGGCCATCGTGCCGATCCGCGAGATCCCGGCCCCGCAGGGTGCGGTGGAAGGCGACCACACCGCGCCGACCCAGGCCCGCTCCGACCTCAACCTGCTCGGCCCGGACCTCAGCGAACAGGCCATGTGGGGCGCCAGCCCGTTCGACCAGATGCTCTGCCGCATCCAGTTCCGCCAGCTGCGCTACGAAGGCCAGTACACCCCGCCGTCGCTGCAGGGTTCGCTGGTCTATCCGGGCAACGTCGGCGTGTTCAACTGGGGCAGCGTGTCGGTCGATCCGGTGCGCCAGCTGCTGTTCACCAGCCCCAACTACATGGCCTTCGTCTCGAAGATGGTGCCGCGCGCCGACGTTGCCGCCGGCAGCAAGCGCGAAAGCGAGACCAGCGGCGTGCAGCCGAACACCGGCGCGCCGTACGCGGTGACCATGCACCCGTTCATGTCGCCGCTGGGCGTGCCGTGCCAGGCGCCGGCCTGGGGCTATGTCGCCGGCATCGACCTGCTGAGCAACAAGGTGGTGTGGAAACACAAGAACGGCACCAGCCGCGACAGCTCGCCGATCCCCATCGGCCTGCCGATCGGCGTGCCGAGCATGGGCGGCTCGATCGTCACCGCCAGCGGCCTGGGTTTCCTCAGCGGTACCCTCGACCAGTACCTGCGCGCCTATGACGTCAACACCGGCAAGGAACTGTGGAAGTCGCGCCTGCCAGCCGGCGGCCAGGCCACGCCGATGACCTACACCGGCAAGGATGGCAAGCAGTACGTGCTGGTGACTGCCGGCGGGCATGGCTCGCTGGGCACCAAGATGGGTGACTACATCATCGCCTACAAGTTGCCGAACTGAGCATCGCTGCCGATGGCCTCATCGTCGGCAAGCCGACTCCCACAGGTTCAGCGGTGCACGCGGTCCCTGTGGGAGTCCGCCCAGCCTTTCAGGCTGCGCTGTCATGCTGAGAACGTTCCAAAGAGCGACGCCGACCTGTGGGAGCGGGTTTACCCGCGATTACGTCGGCGAATTCACTATCGTAATCGCGGGTAAACCCGCTCCCACAAGGTCGGCGTGTACCAGACATCCATGCAGCGATGAGGCCCTTGAAAGCACTGCAGATCTACATGGCGAACTGGCGGGTCCACTCCCGCGCCTGCTTGTCGAACTCCGCCCGCGTGCGCAGGAACTGTTCGGCGATCTCCGGCCGCAGCGCGTCTCGCGCCTCGGGCTCGGCCAGCAACGCGGTGATGCTCATCAGCACCTTCGCCAGGGTCAGCGCCGGCGACCAGTTGTCGTGCAGGATATCCAGGCCGATCTCGCCATCGGCACCGATGTTCGGGTGATAGACCCGGGTGAAGAACTTCACCGTCGGCGCCTGGAACGGATAGTCCTGGGGAAAGCTCACCTCGAGGAAGAACACCCCGCCCTCGTACGGCGAGTACTGCGGCCCGATGATCGTGGCCCGCCACTGGAACAGATCGTCGCCCGCCGGCCCCGCGCTGCAGTTCTCCGGCGGGTTCTTGTTGAAATCGTGCAATTCGTGGTTGATACGTTTCAAAGCCGTCGGCATGGGCCTCTCCCTGCGCAAGTGGTCCACGCACAATACCGCCACGGTAGCATTTAGCAATCACTGCGCTACGCTGACTCCGCGCGGCTTTCGTACAGGGCTGTCCGACAAAAGCCGTCAGGCATTGAAACCACCTTCCTACCGCCCCATCTAAGCACCATAGTCATTCACGCAGGTGCCCCATGAGCGACCAGCAGGATCTACCGGAACATCCCGACGAATACGCCGAAGTCGAGCATCTCGACGACGCCGACCCGACCGGTCGGACCCTCGCCCTGCCCGGCCAGCAACTGCCGGACAAGGTCTACGTGATCCCGATCCACAACCGCCCGTTCTTCCCCGCGCAGGTGCTGCCGGTGATCGTCAACGAGGAACCCTGGGCGGAAACCCTGGACATGGTGGCCAAGACCGAGCACCACAGCCTGGCGCTGTTCTTCATGGACGAGCCGGCGCAGGACCACCGCCATTTCGACACCTCGGCCCTGCCGCTGTACGGCACCCTGGTCAAGGTGCACCACGCCAGCCGCGAGAACGGCAAGCTGCAGTTCGTCGCCCAGGGCCTGACCCGGGTGCGCATCCGCACCTGGCTCAAGCACCACCGCCCGCCGTACCTGGTGGAAGTCGAGTACCCGCACCAGAGCCCCGAGCCCACCGACGAAGTGAAGGCCTACGGCATGGCCCTGATCAACGCGATCAAGGAACTGCTGCCGCTCAACCCGCTGTACAGCGAAGAGTTGAAGAACTACCTCAACCGCTTCAGCCCCAACGATCCGTCGCCGCTCACCGACTTCGCCGCCGCGCTGACCTCGGCCACCGGCAGCCAGCTGCAGGAAGTGCTGGACTGCGTGCCGATGCTCAAGCGCATGGAGAAAGTCCTGCCGATGCTGCGCAAGGAGGTCGAGGTGGCGCGCCTGCAGAACGAGATCTCCGCCGAGGTGAACCGGCAGATCGGCGAGCACCAGCGCGAATTCTTCCTCAAGGAACAGCTCAAGGTGATCCAGCAGGAGCTGGGCCTGACCAAGGACGACCGCAGCGCCGACCTCGAACAGTTCAAGCAGCGCCTGGAGAACAAGACCCTGCCGGCGCCGGCGCAGAAACGCATCGACGAAGAGATGAACAAGCTGGCGATCCTCGAGACCGGCTCGCCGGAGTACGCCGTCACCCGCAACTACCTGGAATGGGCCACCGCCCTGCCCTGGGGCGTGTACGGCAGCGACAAGCTCAGCCTCAAGCACGCGCGCAAGGTCCTCGACCAGCACCACTCCGGGCTCGACGACGTCAAGGACCGTATCCTCGAATTCCTCGCGGTCGGCGCCTACAAGGGCGAGATCAGCGGCTCCATCGTCCTCCTCGTCGGCCCGCCCGGGGTGGGCAAGACCAGCATCGGCAAGTCCATCGCCGAGTCCCTGGGCCGGCCGTTCTACCGCTTCAGCGTGGGCGGCATGCGTGACGAAGCGGAGATCAAGGGCCATCGCCGGACCTACATCGGGGCCCAGCCGGGCAAACTGGTGCAGGCGCTGAAGGATGTCGAAGTGATGAACCCGGTGATCATGCTCGACGAGATCGACAAGATGGGCCAGAGCTACCAGGGCGACCCCGCCTCGGCGCTGCTGGAGACCCTCGATCCGGAACAGAACGTCGACTTCCTCGACCATTACCTCGACCTGCGCCTGGACCTGTCCAAGGTGCTGTTCGTGTGCACCGCCAACACCCTCGACGCGATCCCCGGGCCGCTGCTCGACCGCATGGAAGTGATTCGCCTGTCGGGCTACATCACCGAGGAAAAACTGGCCATCGCCAAGCGCCACCTGTGGCCCAAGCAGTTGCAGAAGGCCGGTGTCGCCAAGACCAGCCTGAGCATCAGCGACGCCGCCCTGCGCACGGTGATCGAGGGCTACGCCCGCGAGTCCGGGGTGCGCCAGCTGGAGAAACAGCTGGGCAAGCTGGTGCGCAAGGCCGTGGTGCGCCTGCTCGACGAACCGGACGCCAACATCAGGATCGGGCCCAAGGACCTCGAAGCGGCGCTCGGCATGCCGGTGTTCCGCAGCGAGCAGGTACTGGCCGGCAAGGGCGTGATCACTGGCCTGGCCTGGACCAGCATGGGCGGCGCCACCTTGCCGATCGAGGCGACGCGCATCCACACCCTGAACCGCGGCTTCAAGCTCACCGGGCAACTGGGTGACGTGATGAAGGAGTCGGCGGAAATCGCCTACAGCTACGTCAGTTCGCACCTGAAGCAGTTCGGCGGCGACCCGACCTTCTTCAACGAGGCCTTCGTCCACCTCCACGTGCCGGAAGGCGCGACGCCGAAGGACGGCCCGAGCGCCGGCATCACCATGGCCAGCGCCCTGCTCTCCCTGGCCCGCGACCAGGTGCCGAAGAAGGGCGTGGCGATGACCGGGGAAATGACCCTGACCGGGCACGTCCTGCCGATCGGCGGGGTACGCGAGAAGGTCATCGCCGCGCGCCGGCAGAAGCTCTTCGAGCTGATCCTGCCGGAAGCCAACCGCGGCGACTTCCTCGAACTGCCGGACTACCTCAAGCAGGGCCTGACGGTGCACTTCGCCAAGCGCTTCGCCGACGTGGCCAAGGTGCTGTTCAACTGAAGCCCTCCGGGCCCCATCGCCGATGGGGCCCGTGCTTCGAGGTGGAACTCCACCACCCTCCCGGTTTACTCTCCGAGGCCGACACTCAAAGCCCACCTGCGCTCCGGAGTACTGCATGAAGATCCGCCGTCCCGCCCTGCTGTTGGGCGTCAGCCTGCTGGCCGCCTGTTCCCGTGACGCCACCCGCACCGAACCGGTGGTGATCGAGAAGCAGAGCCAGTGCCCGGTCCACCTCGACGTCGGCCAGGCCCTGACCCTGACCCTGCCGAGCAACCCCAGCACCGGCTACCGCTGGCTGCTGCAGAACCCCGCCAACGCCGTGCTCGGTGCCCTGGGCCCCGAGGTCTACAGCAGCGCCGACAGCGACGGCATGGTCGGCAGCGCCGGCCAGTCCACCTGGCGTTTTCGCGCGAACAAGGCCGGCAGCGGCCATCTGCTGCTGGTCTACCAGCAACCCTGGGCCCCGGAAGAGAAGCCGGCGCGCACCTTCGACTGCGACATCGAGGTACGCTGATCGAAGCGGCATGCATCGACAGGGCAACTTGGCTAAAATGCCCGCCCTGTCCGACTGACCCGTGATGACGCCGTGAGCAAAGAGCCCGATCGCCTGTTCGCCACTCCCCTGGCCCAGGTTCCCGATTTCACCTTCAACGAAGATGTCGTGCGGGTCTTCCCCGACATGATCAAGCGCTCGGTGCCCGGCTACCCGACCATCGTCGAGAACATCGGCGTGCTCGCCGCACAGTTCGCCCGCCCCGACACCCTGCTCTACGACCTCGGCAGTTCCCTCGGCGCCGTGACCCAGTCCCTGCGCCGCCACGTGCGCAGCGAAGGCTGCCGGGTCCTGGCGGTGGACAACTCGCCGGCCATGGTCGAGCGCTGCCGCGAGTACCTCAAGGCCCAGGACGCCATGTACCAGGAACTGCTCCCGGTGCAGGTGATCGACGCCGACATCACCGCCTTGGCGCTGCAACCGGCCTCGGTGGTGGCGATGAACTTCACCCTGCAGTTCATCGAGCCGGCCGCGCGCCTGGCCCTGCTCACGCGGATCCGCCAGGCCCTGGTGCCCGGCGGCGCGCTGATCCTCTCGGAAAAACTGCGCTTCGAAGACGAAGGCGAGCACGCCCTGCTCACAGACCTGCATATTGCCTTCAAGCGCGCCAACGGCTACAGCGAACTGGAAATCGCCCAGAAACGCAGTGCCATCGAAAACGTGATGAAACCCGACAGCCTCGAAGAACACCGCGCGCGCCTCAAGGCCGCGGGCTTCTCCAAGGTGGTGCCGTGGTTCCAGTGCCTGAACTTCGCCTCCCTGATTGCCCTGCCATGATCGATCTGTCTCCCCTCGTCCGCCGCCTGGCGGGTACTCCCCTGGCCCCGTGGTCGCAAGGCCTGCAGGCACAACTCGAGCGCAAGCTGGAGAAGGGTCATGGCGACCTGGAACGCTGGCAGAGCGCGCTGGACGGCCTTCCCGAACTGATGCCGAGCGCCGCCGACCTGGTCAACGGCCTGCGCCTGGACTTCGCCTGCGACGACGCCACCCGTGAACAGGCGCGCAACGCGCTGATGGGCCTGTCGCCGTGGCGCAAGGGGCCGTTCGACCTGTTCGGCGTGCACGTCGACACCGAATGGCGCTCGGACTGGAAATGGTCACGGGTAGCACCGCACCTTAACCTGCGCGGCAAGCGCGTGCTGGACGTGGGCTGCGGCAATGGCTACTACCAGTGGCGCATGCTCGGTGCCGGTGCCGACAGCGTGATCGGCATCGACCCCAACTGGCTGTTCTTCTGCCAGTTCCAGGCGGTGCAGCGCTACCTGCCGGAACTGCCGGCCTGGCACCTGCCCTTCGCCCTGGAAGACCTGCCGCCGGCGCTGGAAGGCTTCGACACGGTGTTCTCCATGGGCGTCTTCTACCACCGGCGCTCGCCCATCGAGCACCTGCTGGCGCTCAAGGACTGCCTGGTCAAGGGGGGTGAGCTGGTGCTGGAGACCCTGGTGATCGAGGGTGACGAGAACCAGGTGCTGGTCCCGGAGGACCGGTATGCGCAGATGCGCAACGTCTGGTTCCTGCCCTCGGTGCCGGCGCTGGAGCGCTGGCTGCGCCGCGCCGGATTCACTGACGTGCGCTGCGTGGACGTCAGCGTGACCAGCGTCGAGGAACAGCGCAGCACCGAGTGGATGAAGTACCAGTCGCTGGGCGACTTCCTCGACCCGCAGGACCACAGCCGCACCGTCGAAGGCCTGCCGGCGCCGCGGCGGGCGGTGCTGGTGGCCAGAAAATAGAGTGCTCCTCAGGGTCTCATCGCTGTGATGAGGCCCGATCATTCAGCTAACCCGCGAATGGCTGAAACATTACAAATCTGTAACTTGCCCCTCATCTGCAACACCCTGTCATACCATACCCTCCCCCTCGCTTGACCCTGAAGCTACTTCAGGTTCGAGAATCGCTGCCTTTCTTCATCCAGAGTTTCCCCATGCGTCTACTTGTCATCGAAGACGAAGTCCGCACCGCCGACTACCTGCAACAGGGCCTCAGCGAAAACGGTTACGTGGTCGACTGCGCCCGCACCGGTGCCGACGGCCTGTACCTGGCCCTGCAGCACAACTACGACCTGGTCATCCTCGACGTCAACCTGCCGGAAATGGATGGCTGGACCGTGCTCCAGCGCCTGCGTGCGCAGTCGTCGACGCGGATCATGATGCTCACCGCCCACGGACGCCTGTCCGATCGGGTCAAGGGCCTCGACCTCGGCGCCGACGACTACCTGCTCAAGCCCTTCGAGTTTCCCGAACTGCTGGCCCGGGTGCGCAGCCTGCTGCGACGCAGCGAGCAGCCCCTGGTGCCCTCGACGCTGCGGGTCGCCGACCTCGAACTCGACCCCGGCCGCCACCGCGCCTATCGCGGCGGCCAGCGCATCGACCTGACCGCCAAGGAGTTCGCCCTGCTGCACCTGCTGATGCGCCAGAGCGGCGAGGTGCTGTCGCGCACCCAGATCATCTCGCTGGTCTGGGACATGAACTTCGATTGCGACACCAACGTGGTGGAGGTGTCGATCCGCCGCCTGCGGGCGAAGATCGACGATCCCTTCGAGGACAAGCTGATCCACACCCTGCGGGGCGTCGGCTATGTCCTGGAAGCCCGCGAATGAGGCCGGCGCGGCTGTCCCTGCGCTTGGGCCTGAGCGTGATCCTGATGGGCGCGGCGCTGGTGCTGCTGCTGGCGGCGCTGGCGGTCTTCGCCCTCGACCGCGAACTGGACCAGCGCGCCCGCGACCACCTGGAACGCAAGATGGAGCAGATCGAGCACAGCCTGAACATCGATCTCAAGGTCGCTGACCTCAGCGCCCGCATCCATCCGCTGCTGGACGTGGTGATGGGCCATGACAACCTGAGCCTCAGCGTGATCGAGCACAGTGCCCGGCACCCGGCGCGGCTGAGCCTGGGACCTGCGCTGGAGGCGCCTGCCGAGCCGATCGCGGTGGGGCCGCGCCTGGGCTTCACGGAATGGCACGACCGCCAGGACCGGCAACTGCTCACCGCCGCACGCAGCATGCGCCTGCAGGACGGCACGGCGGTCCAGGTGCTGCTGACCGTCAACCGCAGCGAAGACCTCGACCTGCTGCACGCCTACCTGCGCTCCACCCTGCTCGCCCTGCCGCTGTTGCTGCTGTTGATCGGCGTCTGCGCCTGGAAGCTGGTTCAGGGCGGGCTGGCACCACTGCGGCGCTTTCGCCGGATCGCCGAGCAGGTGTCCGCCCAGGAGCTCGGCCATCGCTTGCCGGAAGCGCGGCTGCCGCAGGAACTGCAAACCCTGGCGCGCAGCATCAACGTCATGCTCGGCCGCCTGGAAAACGGCGTCGGTCAGCTCGCCCAGTTCTCCGACGACCTGGCCCACGAACTGCGCACGCCGATCAGCAACCTGATGGGCAAGGCCCAGGTCACCCTCAGTCGCGAGCGCGCGCCGGAGGACTACAAGGTGGCCCTGGAGGACAGCATCGAGGAACTGACCCGCTTGAACCGCATTATCACCGACATGCTGTTTCTCGCCCAGGTTGAGCAGCCGCAGGTGACGATGCAACTGCACCCGGTCGCGCTGGGTGAGGAAGCGCGTCGGGTCGCCGAACTGTTCGCTTTCAGCGCAGAGAGCAAGGCCATCGAAATCAAGGTAGGCGGCTGGGGCACGGTGCGCGGGGACCGGCTGATGATCCAGCGGGCACTGTCGAACCTGCTGAGCAATGCGATCCGCCACAGCCCGCAGGGACAGAAGGTGAAGATCGGCATCGAACCGCGGGACCAGGGCCTGGCCTGCTGGGTAGAGAACGGCGGCAAAGGGATTGCCGCGGAGCACCTGCCGCACTTGTTCGAACGCTTCTACCGGGTGGGTTGCGGGCGTTCACGGATGGATGGCGGGACCGGGCTGGGGTTGGCGATCGTCAAGTCGATCATGCAGGTGCACGGGGGGCGGGTCGAAGTGGCCAGCGTGGTGGAGGGGCCGACCCGCTTCAGCCTGGTGTTTCCCGAGTGAACGCCAGGGCCTGGTCGCTGGCAAGCCGGCGATCAGGCCCTGAAGATCAGCCGCGGCTGGCGGCCAGGATCAGCGCCTTCATTTCCGCCACGGCCCCCTTGAAGCCGACGAACAGGGCATGGGCCACCAGCGCATGGCCGATGTTCAGTTCGTTGATGCCCTTGATCGCCGCCACCGCCTCGACGTTGTGGTAGTGCAGGCCGTGCCCGGCATTGACGATCAGGCCCTGGCCCAGGCCGAAGGACACGCCATCGGCGATGCGCTTCAGCTCGTCGGCTTCTTCGGCCGGGGTATGGGCGTCGGCGTAGCGCCCGGTGTGCAGTTCGATGGCCGGTGCACCGACCCGGCGCGAGGCCTCGATCTGCCGCTCGTCGGCATCGATGAACAGCGAGACTTCCGAACCCAGGCGTGACAGACGCTCCACCGCCGCCTTGATCCGCGCCTCCTGGCCCGCCACGTCGAGACCGCCCTCGGTGGTCAGTTCCTGGCGGGTTTCCGGCACCAGGCAGATATGCGCCGGACGGATGCGCTCGGCGAACGCCATCATTTCCTCGGTGACGCCCATCTCGAAGTTCATGCGGGTCTGCAGCACGTCCTTGAGCACCAGCACGTCGCGCTCCTGGATATGCCGGCGGTCTTCGCGCAGGTGCACGGTGATACCGTCGGCACCGGCCTCTTCGGCGTCCAGCGCGGCCTTGACCGGGTCGGGGTATCGGGTGCCACGGGCCTGGCGCAGGGTCGCCACGTGGTCGATGTTGACGCCGAGAAGGATGCGGTTGCTGTGGGTCACGAAGAAACTCTCCTGAAAGTTGAGCCCGACAGCATACGACGAGCTCAGCGCTTGCGAAACAGTTCCCGGCTGACCAGGGGGCGGCCCCCCAGATGAACGGCGAGGGCCTGGCGCATCAGGCGCTTGGCCGCGCTCAGCGCGCCGGGGGCGTCCCAGTCGGCCTCGGCCATGGCCGCCAGCTCGACGCCGCTGAACAGCCCCGGCTGCAGCAGATAGACCCGCTCCAGCCCGGCATCCACCTGCAGGCGGTACCAGCCATCCGGGACCAGGGCATCGCCGTTGATATCCTGGTCGAGGGCGAAGGCGTAGCCCAGTTCGTCCAGCAGGCGCCACTCGAAGCTGCGCAGCAGCGGCTCCAGGGCGCGCCCGGCGGCGAGGGCCTGGAGGGTCGCGGCGTAGTGTTCGAACAGCGCCGGGTGGGGATCCTCCGCCGGCAGCAGGCGGATCAGCAGTTCATTCAGGTACAGCCCGCTGAACAGCGCGTCACCATGCAGCCAGGCGGCCACGCCGACGCTGTCCAGGCGGCCGACGTTCTTCAGTTCGCCGCGCCCGCGCAGTTCCACTTCCAGCGGCACGAAAGGCCGCGCCAGGCTGCCACCCTTGCCACGGGCACGGCGCAACACCGCGCGGACCCGCCCCTGCGGGGTGAGGAAATCCACCAGGGCGCTGGTCTCGCGGTAGGCACGGTTGTGCAGGACGTAGGCCGGCTGGGCCTCTGGCTGTTCCATGATCGGCTTCGCAGGAGAATCGGCCCGGTAGCGGACGCCACCGGGCGCGGGGGGCTCAGATGTCGCCGTAGCCCAGCGAGCGCAGGGCGCGCTCGTCGTCGGACCAGCCGCCCTTGACCTTGACCCAGAGGTTGAGCATGACCTTGGCGTCGAACAGCACTTCCATGTCCTTGCGCGCCTCGGAACCGATGCGCTTGATGCGCTCGCCCTTGTCGCCAATGATGATCTTCTTCTGCCCGTCGCGTTCGACCAGGATCAGCGCGTGGATGTGCAGGACGTGGCCCTGCTGCTTGAACTCCTCGATTTCCACGGTGATCTGGTACGGCAGCTCGGCGCCGAGCTGGCGCATGATCTTCTCGCGCACCAGTTCGGCGGCGAGGAAGCGGCTGCTGCGGTCGGTGATCTGGTCTTCCGGGAAGAAGTGCTCGTTCTCCGGCAGGTGCTTGGCGATCAGGCTTTCCAGGGCTTCCAGGTTGTGCCCCTGCTGGGCCGAGATCGGCACGATCTCGGCGTTCGGCAGTTGCTCCTGCAGCCACTGCAGGTGCGGGATCAGGTCGGCCTTCTCCTCGATCCGGTCGGTCTTGTTGATCGCCAGGATCACCGGGCCCTGCACGTACTGCACGCGCTCGAGCACCAGTTGGTCCTCGTCGGTCCAGCGGGTGCGGTCGACCACGAAGATCACCACGTCGACGTCCTTCAACGCCGCCGAGGCAGTCTTGTTCATGTAGCGGTTGAGCGCCTTCTCGTTGCTCTTGTGCATGCCCGGGGTATCGACGTAGATCGCCTGGACATCGCCTTCGGTCTTGATCCCGAGCATGTTGTGGCGGGTGGTCTGCGGCTTGCGCGAGGTGATCGCCAGCTTCTGCCCGAGGATATGGTTGAGCAGCGTCGACTTGCCCACGTTGGGACGGCCGACGATGGCGACGTAGCCGCAGCGGGTGGTGTTCGGTTGTTCAGTCATTGCCATTCTCCACGCCCAGGGCGATCAGTGCCGCGGCGGCCGCAACCTGCTCGGCGATACGCCGGCTGACACCCTGCCCCCGGCTCTTTTCGGTCAACAGGGTCACTTCGCACTCGACGAAGAACGTCCGGCAGTGCGGTTCGCCCTGGATATCCACCACTTCATAGCGGGGCAGTTCGCAGGCCCGCGACTGGAGGAATTCCTGCAGGCGGGTCTTCGGGTCCTTGTTGGTGTCGACCAGGGTCAGGCTGTCGAACTCGCCTGCCAGCCAGGACAGCACGCGCTCGCGGGCGGTCTGCATGTCGGCGTCGAGGTAGATCGCCCCGATCAGCGCCTCGAGGGCGTCGGCGAGGATCGACTCGCGGCGGAAACCGCCGCTTTTCAGCTCGCCCGAGCCCAGGCGCAGGTAATCGCCGAGTTCGAAGCCGCGGGCCAGCAGGGCCAGGGTCTCGCCCTTCACCAGGCGCGCGCGCAGGCGCGACAGCTGGCCTTCACGGGCCTGGGGAAAGCGTTCGAACAGGGCTTCGCCGGCGACGAAGTTGAGGATCGCATCGCCAAGGAACTCCAGGCGCTCGTTGTTGCGCCCGGCGAAACTGCGATGGGTCAGGGCCAGCAGCATCAGCTCCTGGTTCTTGAAGGTGTAGCCGAGCTTGCGCTCGAGGCGACTCAGGGAAGGGCTCACGGTGTACCCACGCGATGTTCTTGGTGGTTCAGAAAAGCGTTGTTCAAATGCGGATCCTGAAAGACATATGGATTCATGCTCGCTGGCCGGGACCCCGCAGGAGAATCCCTCGATACAGCCTATGCCAGAAAAGCATTCGGCGCCGTCCCGAGGGACAGCGCCGTTGCGGTGCTACTTGATCAGCCCTACCCGCGACAGGCTCGGGAAGTGGCTGAGTTTCGGCTCCGGCCAGCTCATCCACACGGCAAAGGCCTTGCCGACGATGTTCTGGTCGGGAACCATACCCAGCAGCTCCTTGGGAATCGACGGGTCATCCCAGTAGCGGCTGTCGTTGGAGTTGTCGCGGTTGTCGCCCATCATGAAGTAGTGCCCGGCGGGCACCGTCCATTCCTGGTTGGCCGGCAGGTTGTAGCGGCTCATCTCCTTGCGGATCAGGTGTTCGGCCTCTCCGAGCTTCTCCTTGTACAGCTCGGCACTGCCCAGGGTACCCGGCTCGGCGCCGACCAGTTGCTCGGCGACCAGCTGGCCGTTGACGTACAGGTGCTTGTCGCTGGTGTAGCGCACCTGGTCGCCCGGCAGGCCGACCACGCGCTTGATGTAGTTGACGTTCGGGTCGCTCGGGTAGCGGAACACCATCACATCGCCGCGCTGCGGGTCACCGACCTCGATGATCTTCTTGTCGATCACCGGCAGGCGGATGCCGTAGGAGAACTTGTTCACCAGGATGAAATCGCCCACTTCCAGGGTCGGCTTCATCGACCCCGAAGGGATCTGGAAGGGCTCGACCAGGAACGAACGCAGCACCAGCACGATGAACAGCACCGGGAAGAACGACTTGCCGTACTCGACCAGCAGCGGCTCCTTGTTCAACTGCTCGACCACCGCCATCTCGGGCTGGCTGACGCTGCCCTGGTAGTTGGCGATGGCCGCCCGCCGACGCGGTGCCAGGAACAACAGATCGATCAGAGCCAGCAGCCCACAGACAGCAACTGCGATGACCAGCAACAGCGGGAAATTTAGTGACATAGGACCTAGCTATCCAAGCGGAGCACGGCGAGGAAGGCTTCCTGTGGAATCTCCACGTTGCCCACCTGTTTCATGCGTTTCTTACCAGCCTTCTGTTTCTCCAACAGCTTGCGCTTACGGCTCACGTCGCCACCGTAGCACTTGGCCAGTACGTTCTTTCTGAGTGCCTTGACCGTGGTCCGGGCAACGATCTGGCCGCCAATGGCTGCCTGGATCGCCACATCGAACATCTGCCGAGGAATCAGTTCCTTCATCTTCTCGGTCAACGCGCGGCCTTTGTAGTGCGCGTTGTCACGGTGCACGATCAATGCCAGGGCATCGACCTTGTCGCCGTTGATCAGTACATCGAGCTTGACCAGGTTGGCCGACTGATAACGGTCGAAATGGTAATCCAGCGAAGCATAGCCACGGCTGGTGGATTTGAGACGGTCGAAGAAGTCCAGCACCACTTCGTTCATCGGCAGGTCGTAGCGCACCTGCACCTGCGAGCCGAGGAACTGCATGTCGCGCTGCACGCCACGCTTCTCGATGCACAGGGTGATGACGTTGCCCAGGTGCTCCTGGGGCACGAGGATGGTGGCGGCGACGATCGGCTCGCGGAAGTCTTCGACCGAGGAGATGTCCGGCAGTTTCGACGGGTTGTCGACGTAGATGGTCTCGCCGGTCTTGAGCTTGACCTCGAAGATCACGCTCGGCGCGGTGGTGATCAGGTCCAGGTCGTATTCGCGCTCCAGGCGCTCCTGGATGATCTCCATGTGCAGCATGCCGAGGAAGCCGCAACGGAAGCCGAAGCCCAGGGCGTCGGAGCTTTCCGGGGTGTATTGCAGCGACGAGTCGTTCAGGGTCAGCTTCTGCAACGCATCACGAAAATCTTCGAAATCGTCGGAACTGACAGGGAACAGGCCGGCATAAACCTGCGGCTGGATCTTCTTGAAGCCCGACAGCACTTCGACTTCCGGGGTCGAGGACAGGGTCAGGGTGTCACCGACCGGCGCACCGTGGATGTCCTTGATGCTGGCGATGATGAAGCCCACTTCGCCGGCCTTGAGATCGGCGGTCTGCGTGTGTTTCGGGGTGAACACACCGACGCTGTCGACCAGATGGATCTTGCCGGTGGACTTGACCAGGATCTTGTCGCCCTTCTTCACGCGGCCGTGACGCACGCGGACCAGGGACACGACGCCCAGGTAGTTGTCGAACCAGGAGTCGATGATCAGCGCCTGCAGCGGTGCGTCGATCTCGCCTTCCGGCGCCGGGATGGTCTGCACCAGGCGCTCCAGCACCTCGTCCACGCCCATGCCGCTCTTGGCCGAGCAGGCCACGGCGTCGGTGGCGTCGATGCCGATGATCTTCTCGATCTCGTCCTTGACGCGGTCCGGGTCGGCTTGCGGCAGGTCCATCTTGTTCAGCACCGGCATGACTTCCAGGCCCTGCTCGATGGCGGTGTAGCAGTTGGCGACCGATTGCGCCTCGACGCCCTGGCCGGCATCGACCACCAGCAGCGCACCTTCGCAGGCGGCCAGCGAGCGGCTGACTTCATAGGTGAAGTCGACGTGGCCGGGGGTGTCGATGAAGTTCAGCTGGTAGGTTTTGCCGTCACCGGCCTTGTAGTGCAGGGTGACGCTGTGGGCCTTGATGGTGATCCCGCGCTCGCGTTCGAGGTCCATGGAGTCGAGGACCTGCGCTTCCATCTCACGGTCGCTCAGGCCACCGCACATCTGGATGAACCGGTCAGCCAGGGTCGACTTGCCGTGGTCAATGTGGGCGATGATGGAGAAATTGCGGATATGACTCAAATCACTCACGGATCAACACTCAAAAAGGCCGCGGGCCGGACGCCCGCCGAAAAATAGCCGGGAATTGTACCTGATGCCGAAGGGTTGTGGGAGATTCCGTTCGCCGCCCGCAGCGACGCCGCGACGACCGCCCGCATTGCACGGGCGGCCGGGCCGAGACCCGCTCAGGGCAGCGCCTGCACCGCCGGGTCGAAGGTGAATACCGCACCGGGCGGCGCGGTCAGGTCGATCAGCAGGATGGCCAGGAACTTGCCAGTGACCTGGGCATAGTTGCGCTGGATGTATTGGGCGCCGGCGACCCCGGCCGGCTGCTCCCAGTTATAGAAGAAGGCTTCCAGCGGCAGTTGCAGCGGCATGTCCAGTGGCCACGGGGTGATGATCAGTTCATTCCAGTTGCTGGCCGTCCAGCTCTGGTTGAAACGTACCTGGTTGTTCAGGTGGAAGGCCTGGGCACCGGGCCCCAGGCTGCAATCCCGGGCATAGGTACCGTTGGGGTAGAAGCGCCGGTAGTCGTCCAGGGTGTGGATGCCCTTGAGGCTGCAGTCGGCCCGGCAGCGGTCGGGGGCACCGGTGCCGGCATCGCCGGCGTATTCGCAGCGCAGGGTCAGCGGGTGGGCGGCCGGGTAGTTCAGCTCACGGACGATGAAGCCTTGCGCGTAGTAGATGCGCCGCGAGCCGAGGTCCTGGCGCAGGTAGGAAAACGACACGCCCTTGTCGGCGATGGCGTTCGGCTTGGGATTCCACGACGGTGGCGGACCCGGCACGGTACCGCGGATCAGCACGCCGTTGCAGTACAGCGCGGCCTTGCCATCGGCACAGACGGCGGTGGTGTCCTGGTAGCGCTGGTTGAGCCGCGCCGCCACTGCGTAGCCGATGTACACCTGCTCCCGGACGTCGAAGCCGAACGGCTGCCGCTCGTCGCCGCTGTCCAGGCGCAGCACCGGCAACCACTCGCCGGTAGCCTGGAACCAGGCCCGCTGGTCGCGCAAGGCGCTCACCAGGCCAGCGGACTGATGCACGTCGTAGTACACCGCGATGATCGGCAGCCGCGCCGGCGGCGTGCTGTTCCAGTTGCGCACCAGCAGTTCCGGCGGGCGGTTCATGCCGTCGTCGCCGAGCAACTGGTAGTCCTTGTCCTGGCCGATGGCGGTGAAGCGGTCGGCGAACAGATAGCCGCTCGGTTGTGCCAGGGGGCCCGGGGTGATGTCCCGGCGCAGGTAGTCGAAACGCTCCGCACCGCGGGCGATCGCCTCCGGCCCGTGGCTCCAGAACGGCACGGGGTCGCCGGGCAGGACCTGCTTGAGCATCACCCCGCTGCAGTAGTAGGCCGGACGATCGTCCACGCAGTGATCGGGGGTGCTGTTCCAGGCCTGGTTCAACTGCCCGGCCAGTTCCGCACCGTTGAGCGCCAGTGCCTGCCGGGCACCCAGGAACAGACAGAGCGCGAACAACAGACGGCACAAGCATCCACCCATGTCAGCCTCCTTTGGCTCAATAGCTCTGGTCGGCCGGTACATAGAGGAACTTCGAGCCGTCCGCAGCGCTCAGGTCGACCCGCAGGATGGGCATGAAGCGCCCGGTTTCCTGGAGAAAGTCATTCTGGATGTAGCGAGCCCCCGCCAGGCCGACGGTCACCCGCCAGAAAAACGCCTCGATCGGCAACTGCCTGGGAATGTTCTGCGGCCAGGCGCCGATGATCAGTTCGTTGTGCGACGTGGCCCAGGACTGCCCGAGCCGCACGTCGGTATTGAGCTGGAACTCCGCAGGCGTGTCTCCGAAGGTGCAACTGCCGCCCGGGTTCGAGCCATAGCGACTGCGCCAGGTCGCCACCGTGGTGATGTTTTCCGAGCGGCAACTGGCCCGGCAGCTGTTGGGAATGCCATTGGTACCGGCGTTGGCCGGGTAGGCACAGCGAAACCTCACGTCGTGCTCGACCGGCCGCCCCAGCTCGTGAAAGATCAGCCCTTCGCTGCCGACGAATGCAACGGTACCGACATCCTTGCGCACGAACGAAAACGACACGCCATCGCGTGTTACCGAGTTCGGACTGGGATTCCACGACTTGAAGGCGGCCCCAAAGCCAGTGCCGCGAATGATCACGCCGTTGCAGTACAACGCCGAGCGCCCGTCCGGGCAGGTCGAGGCGGTATCGGCATAGCGCCGGTTGATCCGCTCCGCCACCGCGTAGCCGCTGTAGAGCTGGTCGCGCAGCTCGAAACCGAACTGCTGCCCGGCCGTCGCCGTCGCATCGAAGCGCAGCACCGGCAACCAGTCACCGGTGGCCTCGAACCAGTCGAGCTGGTTGCGCAGTGCCAGCTTGAGCCCGGGCATCGAGCGATAAAACAGGGCCTGCACCGGCAGCAGCCCGGGCGACAACGCCCCCCAGTTGCTCACCAGCAGCTCCGGCGGACGGCCCATGCCGTCGTCGCCCTGCAACTGGTAGTCCTTGTCCTGGCCCTGGGCGGTGAAGCGGTCGGCGAACACATAGCCGCTGTCCTGGGCCAGCGGGCCCGCGGTGATGTCCCGGCGCAGGTAGTCGAAACGCTCGGCACCACGTACGATCGCGTCCGGGCCATGGCTCCAGAACGGCACGGGGTCAGTGGCCAGGATCTGCTTGAACATCACGCCACTGCAGTAATACGCCGCGCGGTTGCCGATGCAGCGATCCGGGGTACTGAGGTAGGCCTGGTTCAGCCGCTGGGCGACCTCCGGCCCGCTCAGGGCATGGGCCTGGAGCCCGCCCAGGGCCAACGCCAGGCAAAGCGCCAGCGTGCCGCAGAAATGCAGCAGGAATCTGTTCATGGTCCGGTCTCCCGGGCACCCGCCGTCACCTCACGGCAGGCGCCCGCGACAGTGTTGAAGGGTCAGCTGTGCAGCACGCCCACCACCTGCAGCAGGGCGGTGAGGTCCATGCCCTCCGCCGCGCCGGTGTTCAGGTCGAAGGTGTTGGCGGTACCCGCGCCGATCACCGTGCCCCACACCGGATAGTCCGGCAGGTTCAGGTAGAAGCCGATCGGCAACGGGTAGAACAGCTTCAGCCGGGCGAAATCCGCCACCGACGGCAGGGTCAGGCCGACGTCGCGACACAGCTGGTCGGCGCCGGACCAGTTGGTATCGGTGCTCAGCACATGCAGCTCGTCGATGCCCTTGACCGTCAGCTGGTAGCTGGCCGGCCCCGTGGGTGCGCCGGACGCCGTGATGGTGGTCACGCCGTTGCACAGCGCAGTGACGATGCCGAGGTTGTCGACCCGCGCCACCTTTTCGTCGCTGCTGGCATAGCCGCTGGCCCCGGGCAGGGCGCGCTGCATGCGGGTGAAGGCCGGCAACTGCGCCGGTGGCCGGGCCTCCGAGTGGGTGTAGGCGACCAGGTAGTTGTGCGGCGCCAGGTCGAACTCCACCGCCCCCGAGAACGCCTGGCCGAGCTTGAACTCGAGGGGGTGGGAAGTGCCGATGGTGGTCACGCTGTAGCTGACCACCACGTTCTTGCCGATATTGGCGACCAGGACGTCCTTGTCGATCGGCAGGCTGATCGGACGGCCATGGGGGCCGATCGTCCACTCCTGGTCGAACAGCAGGGTGCCGCCGTCGTCGCGCACGTACAGGGTCAGGGTTTGCTTGTCCCATGCCGCAGGCACTTCGAGGATATGCGCCACGGTGCCGCTCTCGGGAAGACCGTTCGGGTCCAGCTCGCCATTGACCACGCCATCGACGCTGGGTGCTGCAAGGTCCATGTTTATCGCGTTCATGTGCTTGATCCTCTCAGGCCTTGCCCTGGTCACTGGCCGCGGTCGGGTCCAGCTGCGCGGCTTCCTCGGCAGGTACGACACGGGAATAGGTGAGCTTGCCGGCGATGTCGGGCTGTGCCGCGGAGCTGTCGCCACCGCCTGCCGGTACGCCCCAGGTCACCACCCGACCGTCGCGGGTCAGGGCGGTGAAGCCGTGGCTGTTGGCATAGATCGCGCAGACCTGGGTCAGTTGGGCGATCACACCGGAGGTATCGCCGCCCGTGGCTGGAGCGCCCCAGGCGACCACCGAGCCATCGCGGCGCAGCGCGGCGAAGCTCCAGGCGCTGCCGACCACCGAGACGATGTCCGAAACCGCACCGATCTCCTTGACATCCCCGCCGTTGGTGGGATTGCCCCAGGCCACCACATGGCCATTGGCCCGCCGCGCGCACATGGCGTGCCAGGTGCTGGTGACTTCGACGATGTCCTTCATCGCCAGGATATCGGTCGGCACGTTGCCGCCATGGGAATCAGGCCCCCAGGCCTGGACCCCGCCGTCATCCAGCAGGATGCTGAAGGCCTGGGCGGTGGCGGCGCCGAGTGCCTTGACATTGGTCAGCCCGGCGACCTTGGAAGCGTCGCCGCCATAGCTGTCGTGCCCCCAGGCGATCACCGACTTCGAACCGCCGCCGTTACGCAGCGCGGCGAACGCGCCGTAGTTGCCGGCGATCTGCACGATATCGCCCATGACCTCCTGGCCTTCCTTCATCTTGCCGCCCATGGCCGGGTCGCCCCAGGCCACCACATGCCCGGTTTCACGCCGCGCGGCGAACGCCGTGGCTGCGCCGACCACCTCGACATAATCCTTGTGCGCGTCGACCGCTGGCGTCACCGGAACACCATGAGTGGCGGGGCCCCAACTGATCAGCGAGCGGTCCTTCTGGATGCCGCAGAACGCCTGGGCATTGCTGCGGATCTGTTCGTAGGTACCGTTCTCCGGAACTTCCGCAGCACCGCCCCAACGTATGACATAGCCGTCACGCAGGCGAGCCACGTAGCCGTTGCTGCTGGCAGTGACTTCCGCAATGTTCTTGAAGGTGATATGGGTCGGAGTGATCTTGCCGCCGTAGCCCTCGTTGCCCCAGGCGCGCAGGTCGACTTCGAGCTGGCTGTTGTTCAGAACCTCGTCACGCATCACGACGAAGGCCGCGGAGCCGTTGGCGGTGGTATCGATGCCGTTGCCGATGACGTTGCACGGGCGCAGCTCGATGGTCTCGGTTTCATTGCGCACGTAGAGCTTCAGCCACGGCTTGTTGTCGAACCAGTGGGTCCTGGGCGTCCAGTGGTCACTGTCCTCGTAGCGCCATTCGGCAAGCATCGGCTGCAGGGTGGCGTCGTGGAACGCACTGATCATCCGTGGCGCGCTGGAGGCGCGGTAGGTATTGACGTTGTAGCGCGCGCCCATGATCCGCAGTCGCCCGGTACCGACCTCACGGTTGACGTGGTAGGTGACGCTTTCGGAAGGCTCCACCGGGCCGCCCGCCGCCCGCTGGATCTCGTAGGCCAGGTCGAAGTCGGAGCCGTTGTTGGCATTGATCACCGCATAGGGAATGGTGACCACCACCGCTTGTCCGCCACCGCCAGGGGGCACCGAATAGGGGATGCTGGTAGAGCCGCCGGGAAGCCTGCCGGCAACGACCACCGTCACGACGTCGCCGTCCTTGAACTGCGCGGCGGCATTGATCCGCACCGTCGCCCCCTCCAGCACGTCGTCCGGATTGAGCTGGTCGTCTTCGGCCTGGGTGATGACCGGCAGCGGCAGCGCGGAACGCTGCACGCTGATGGTCACCGCGCCGGACTTCGGCTTGTCGCCGTTCTGCCTGAACACCTGGTACGACACCACCACGGTGCCGTCGGTGTTGGCCTCGACATACTGGTACTCGACGGTCAGGTCGAAGGGCTTGCCGACATGCTCCGGCAGCACCAGCCGGTTGACGGTGTCCACGCCCCCTGGCTTGTCGCCCTGCCAGGTCACTTCCACGTCGTCGTTGGCCACCAGGCCGGCTTCGATGGGGATGCGCACCGTCGCGCCGCGAATGGCATCGCCCGGATTGAGGATGTCATCCTTCGCCTCGACCACGACCGGCAGCGGCAGCTCGTCCTGCCTGGCGCCGACCGTGAAGGTGGTGATGCCCGAGAGGCGGTCGGACTCGCCCGGGCTTTCCACCCAGTACGACAGCTCGATGGTCTGCCCCAGGTACTCCTCGATCAGGGCGATGTCCATGTAGAACACCACCTCCTGGCCTTCCATCGGCCCGCTGATCGGCATCCAGTCGGTATGGCCATCCCCGCTGCTGGGCTTCCACACCAGGTGCACGGTCTGGCCCTCCTTCATGCCCGGATAGGCCGAGACCACGATTTCCAGTTGCCCCGGCAGTGTCTCGGGATCGAGCGCGCCGCTGTCCACCGGAGGGCGAGTAGAGGGCGCCGGCAGCTCGAACTGGGCCTCGCCCACCTGCAGCAGCTCGGGCCTGGACTCCAGTTCCGGCCCGCCATATTTTTTCAGCCTGTAGGAAACACTGACGGTACCGCCGTTCAACGGTGCGATCAGGCTCGGACCATCGACGGTGAAGTTCATCGGCTTGCCTGCGGTACCGCCACTGACGCCTCGCTCGAAGACTTCCAGCAGGGCACTGCCGTTGGAACGGGTGCCGAGCCAGGTCGCCCAGACATAGTCGCCCGCCCCCAGCACCTCGCCGGAAATGGTCAGGGTGGTGTCATCCAGGGTCGGGTCGAGCATGCCGTCGACCGCATCCTCCACGATCGGCTTCGGCAACTGGTACTCGACTCCGAGGAAGCTGGCGAAGCTGCGCTTGGAAGCGCCGGCCGGATTGCCGCCGCGGGTGACGGTATAGGAAGCGACGCAGCGCCCCTGCGCTATCTTGATCACTTCGGCATTGGGGATGGGGAACTCCAGGCCCATCGGAATGCGCAGCACCTCTTCTTCATCAGGCTCGACGGTGATGGTCTCACCTTGCGCGGTGGTGCCTGTCCATTTCACCTTGACCATATCGCCCACCTGGAGGTCGCCCCCGCGCTCCGCGTAGACCTCGATGAACAGGTCGTCATTGCCCAGGTCGTCGAGGTCGATCTCGTCATACGGGTCTGCGGCATGGTCGGGGTTGAGGATGACCGGACTTTCGAACAACCCGTCGCCCAGCTCCACATCCACGGTGGCACGCATCGACCAGCCGCTGGACTTGTTGTGCACCTCGTCCATGACCATGTACACCAGCACCAGTTCGTTGGCATCGCCAGCCTCGCGGATCACTGCTTCGGTCACCCGGAGGCTTACCTCGCCAGCCCCTGCCTCGGCCGCGGTCACCTCGTGCTCCATCAGGACGCCGCCCCAACTGAAGGTGATCAGGTCGTACTCGCGCATGTTCGGGTAACCCGGGATGGTCACCGCGATGCCTTCCTTCGCCGCGTCCTCGTCGATGATGCCGCCGTCCGGCAGGTCCGCCTCGGGGGGCAGCAGGCCTTCGTGGACGGGGGTATCCGGTGCGGGGTCGAGGCCCCCCGGAAGCTCGGTGCGGGTGAGGATCCCGATCGGCTCCGACTCGCCACCATTGCCGCCACCGGCACGGGTTACCGAGCACCACAGATCATGCAGCCCCTCTGGCACCAGGCGGGAGGGAACGAAGATGGGGAACCGGTTGCTGCCGTGGTTCGGTGGGATCACATCGGACGCCACCGGAGTACCGTCATCGCCCCAGAACACCTTGATCCAGTCACCCTCCTGCATGTTCGGGTAGGGCTGTATGAGCACCAGCAATCCCGAGGCATGGGCATCCAGCATGCTCTTGTTCACCCCCCCGAACGCCCCTTCGGTCTGCAACGGCTGGATCAGGTTGGTGATGACCACCGGATCGAGGGCCTGGGTACCGACATCGCGAAGACCAACCCTGGCGCCGACGTGTTCGCCGGCGAGCTGGTTGTAAAGGCGAATCTTGGCCTCCAGGGAGGAGGGCTCGGGGGTGCGATTGCTGCTGCTCATGGGGCGTTCTCCGATCATGTCGAACCCGATGGACGTACCGTGCGGCACGGATGAGGTTGAGCTGATTGAAGAACCAAGTGCCGGGGCGGCACAACTGACAGAAATATCAGGTATCCGGGCAAAGCCAGGCAATTCAAGGGCTTGCCGCGCCCATGAAAAAGGGCAGCCGAAGCTGCCCTTTTTCTACAGGCTGGCGGCGGTCAGTCGGCCAGCTTGAAGGTGATGAAGCTGGCGCGGCCCTGACGCAGCACGCGCATGGACACCGAACGGTTCTTCGGCAGGTCCTTGGCGATCTCGGTGAACTCCTTCGCCGAGGTGATCGCCTGGTTGTTCAGGTGGCTGATGACGTCGCCCGGACGCAGGCCGATCAGCGCCGCCGGACCGTCCTGGACGTCCTTGATGACCACGCCGCCCTGCAGTTCGAGGGTCTTCTTCTGCTCGGCGGTCAGGTCCGACACGGTCACGCCGAGGCGGTTGCTGCTGCGCTCGACCGAGCCGCTCGGGCTGGTGGTGACTTCCTGGTCTTCGTCCGGCAGTGCGCCGATGGTGACGTCGAGGTTCTGCCGTTTGCCGTTGCGGATGATTTCCAGCTTGGCCTTGGCGCCATCCTTCAGGCCACCGACCAGGTGCGGCAGGTCGGCCGACATGACGATCGGCTGGCCGTTCATGCTGAGGATCACGTCACCCACCTGCAGGCCGCCCTTGGCCGCCGGGCCATCTTCCAGGACCTGGGCGACCAGGGCACCGGCCGGCTTGTCGAGACCGAAGGATTCGGCCAGGTCCTTGTTGACCTCCTGGATCACCACGCCGAGCCAGCCGCGGCTGACCTTGCCGTCTTTCTTCAGCTGGTTGGAGACGTCCAGCGCCACGTCGATCGGGATGGCGAACGACAGGCCCATGAAGCCACCGGAGCGGGTGAAGATCTGCGAGTTGATGCCGACCACTTCGCCGTTCATGTTGAACAGCGGGCCACCGGAGTTGCCCGGGTTGATCGCCACGTCGGTCTGGATGAACGGCACGTAGGTGTCGTTCGGCAGGGTACGGCCCTTGGCGCTGACGATGCCCTTGGTCACCGAGTGATCGAAGCCGAACGGCGAGCCGATGGCCAGGACCCATTCGCCGACCTTGAGCTTCGACGAGTCACCCAGTTTCACGGTCGGCAGGTTCTTGCCCTCGACCTTGAGCAGGGCCACGTCGGTGCGCGGGTCGGTGCCGACCAGCTTGGCCTGCAGCTCGCTGCGGTCGGAGAGGCGGACGATGATCTCGTCGGCGTCGGCGATCACGTGGTTGTTGGTCAGCACGTAGCCGTCATCGGAAATGATGAAGCCCGAGCCCAGCGACTGCGCTTCACGCTGGCGGTCGCCACGCGGCGCGCGCGGCTGCTGCGGCAGGCTGCGCTCGAAGAACTCGCGGAACATCGGCGGCAAGCCTTCCAGGTCAGGCATCTGGCCCTGGGCGTACTTGCGCTCCGGCAGCTTCTGCTTGGTACTGATGTTCACCACCGCCGGCGAGGCCTGCTCGACCAGGGTGGTGAAGTCCGGCAGGGCTTCGGCGTGCGCGGTTGCCATCTGGCCGAGCATGAACACGGCGGCGAACAGCGATAGATAGGATTTCAAGCGTGGTATCGACATACGGCTCCCGTTACAAACGAGCGTGGTTAAGCACTAGGGACCTGCCAATGAAAAAGGCCCGGCGGCAACCCGAGGGTAGCGACCAGGCCTGTAGCATCGGCATTTCTTGAGACTGCAACAGCAGGAAAGGCCAGACCCGAAAGGGCCTGACCTATAGAAAAATCTGAGTGGTTTTGCAAACTTGAAGGCTTACCAATCATGTCAGCGGCTCTGGGACATGTCTTTCATCCTTTGTCGTCCTTGTACGCATGCAGCTCCAATCGTCACTGGCTTGCCTGGGCGTCCTGCGGGCGCATCGACAAGGCCACATGTTCGGCGGTACCGATGGGGATCTCCCCCACCACCGTCACCATCACCTCGCCCTTGGGCGTGGTCAGCTGGCGAGACACAGCGACCGTCGGCCCCAACTGCGTGCGGGTATCGAAGCCACCCCCGGTATCCAGCGCCTCGAGGAACACCGAGAAGCGCGCCAGGCCATCGTCGTACATCAGGCTGCTGACGTTGTGCTTGCCATCGACGTCCTTGCGCACGCTGCTGCTGACCAGTTCGAAACCGGGCGGCAGCCATTCCGAACGCCAGCCAACCACCGCCTCGTGGGCCTGGGCACCGACCTGGACCAGTGGCCGACAGTTGCTGCTGGGCTTGAGCTGGCTGTCCTCGGGGATGTCACGGGTATCCAGGCGGGTGAACTGGAAACGCTCCAGCAGCTGCTCCTTGTCATTGATCAACAGGGATTTCAGCGGCAGCCCGGTTTCCCGGTCAAGGTGCAGTTCGAACGCGTAGCGATGCTGGTCGCGGGGACGCAAGGTGACGATCACCACCTCGCGCCCGGCCACCCTGGAATGCCCGGCGACGGCCAGGTCATACCAGTTCATCAGTTTCAGGGGATCGAGCATTCGCGCCGACGACTGGGTCGTCGTGCCTACTCCCGGCACCAGGTCACCGCTGACGCACTGGGTCTGGCCATCCACACGCACGACTTCCTGGGCCGGGCCGTCGAGCTGCAACAGCCGCTCGCTGACCTTGCCGTTCTGGACGCGATGCCAGATGTCGTGGGTGGAAAAGCTGCCGTTGCGTTCGTAGACGAAGGTGCCCTGGTAACTCTGCTCCTGCTCGGACCTGGCCAGACGGTTGAGCCAGTCGGCGGCCTCGGTCGACGAATTGGCGGCCTGGGCCGGCAAGGCCATGAAGCCGCTGAGCAAGAGCGGTATGAGAGGTAGCGCGCGCATGATCCTCCTTCAGGTGTTCTTCGCCTTAGCGGTTTTCCAGGCTGGCGGCGCGGGCGTATGGCAGCGCGCTTTCAGTGCCCTTCACGGCAGCTTCCTGGGCATGCTGGCGCAGGTAGCCCGGCAGACGCTGGTCCTGCCAGCCGCTCTGGCCTTGCAGCACGCCATTGGCCATCGGGCCAGGAGCCTGCTCGGAACTCTCACTATAGCCTGCCAGAACCGCCGGACCCTGGACCTGCGGAGCGACCAGTCCTTGCGGAGCCGGTTGCTGGGCCGCCAGTTGCGCGCCGGTGATCTCGTCCTGGTTGTACAGGCGAACACCTGCCAGCACCGCCAGGGTGACCGAGGCTGCGACCGCCAGACGACCAACGCTGCGCCATGGGCCGCGAGCGACCTTGACCGGCGTGGCTTCGTCGGCCAGCGCTGCGGAAACGGCCGAGGCGATGTCCAGTTTCGGCATCAGCAGTTCCTTGTGCATCGCTGCACGGGCAACCTGGTAACGCGACCAGGTGGCACGGGTTTCGGGGTCGTCGACGGCATTCAATACCCGACGCAACTCCAGTTCGTCCGCTTCGTTATCCATCACCGCGGACAGCGATTCCTGCAAAGCTTCACGACTCATGGCGGTTCCTCTCTTGGCTGTCGCCGCTGTCTCAGGTTTCCTGCAACAACGGCTGCAGGGCTTTGTCTATGGCCTCCCGAGCGCGGAAGATTCGAGAGCGCACGGTACCCACCGGACACTGCATGACGCTGGCAATGTCCTCGTAACTCAGACCATCGAATTCACGTAAAGTTAACGCCGTACGCAAATCTTCTGGCAGTTGCTGGATGGTTCGATGGACGGTGCCTTCGATCTCATCGCGCAACAGCGAGCGTTCGGGGGATTCGAGATCCTTGAGGCCATGATCGCCGTCGTAAAACTCTGCATCCTCTGAACTCACATCGCTGTCCGGTGGCCGCCGACCGCGGGACACCAGATAGTTCTTCGCCGTGTTGATCGCAATGCGGTACAGCCAGGTGTAGAAGGCGCTGTCACCACGAAAATTGCCAAGTGCACGGTAGGCCTTGATGAACGCTTCCTGCGCAACATCCTGGGCCTCATGGGTGTCGTGCACGAATCGCACGATCAACCCGAGAATCTTGTGCTGATACTTCAGCACCAACAGATCGAACGCTCGCCTGTCGCCGCGCTGCACGCGCTCGACAAGCTGCTGATCCTCTTCCTGGGTTAGCATGAACACTCCTCGGTGAACCTGGAGGAGTGTCGCATCGGCCATCGCTCAGGCTTGCAACCATAGACTCGGGCTTCTTGCAAAAGTTCTCCCCCTCCAGACAAGTTTCCTGCGGCCCTTGATCGACTCGCACGAAAAACGCAGCGCGGTCCTGGCCGGCTGCGTCGATAAATCAGTCTTCTATACATGGGCAACGGCTCAAACCGGCTGTCGCCTCCCGCCACCACGGCTGCTGACTCACAGGCAACCCTCTATGGATATGCACGATTCCAGGAAAGTTCCCACACGTGGCAGGCATAACCGCGGATGACATGGAAATCTGGGCATCGAGACTGCTATAAAGGCAGCCCACCCAGATTCACGATAGTTTCACAATGCCATAAACGCTTGACCATTGTGCCGAGTCCACTGCCCATATTCCAGTGTCCTACGTGGTCGCCCCGCGCGGAAAATCCAAGACATGAGCCAACAATTCCAACATGACGTCCTCGTGATCGGCAGCGGTGCCGCGGGCCTGAGCCTCGCCCTGAACCTGCCCTCGCACCTGCGCATCGCCGTCCTGAGCAAGGGCGACCTGGCCAACGGTTCGACCTTCTGGGCCCAGGGCGGCGTTGCCGCGGTCCTGGATGACACCGATACCGTGCAGTCCCACGTCGAGGACACCCTCAACGCCGGTGGCGGCCTGTGCCACGAGGATGCCGTGCGCTTCACCGTCGAGCACAGCCGCGAAGCGATCCAGTGGCTGATCGACCAGGGCGTGCCCTTTACCCGCGACGAGCACGCCAGCGTCGACGACGGCGGCTTCGAGTTCCACCTGACCCGCGAGGGCGGCCACAGCCACCGACGCATCATCCACGCCGCCGACGCCACCGGCGCGGCGATCTTCACCACCCTGCTGGAACAGGCGCGGCAGCGGCCGAACATCGAGCTGCTGGAGCAGCGCGTGGCGGTGGACCTGATCACCGAGCGACGCCTGGGCCTGGCCGGCGAGCGCTGCCTCGGCGCCTACGTGCTCAACCGGGCCAGCGGCGAAGTGGACACCTACGGCGCGCGCTTCACCGTGCTGGCCACCGGCGGCGCGGCCAAGGTCTACCTCTATACCAGCAACCCGGACGGCGCCTGCGGCGACGGCATCGCCATGGCCTGGCGCGCCGGCTGCCGGGTGGCCAACCTGGAATTCAACCAGTTCCACCCGACCTGCCTGTATCACCCGCAGGCCAAGAGCTTCCTGATTACCGAAGCCCTGCGCGGCGAAGGCGGCCTGCTCAGGCTGCCCAACGGCGAACGCTTCATGGAGCGCTTCGATCCGCGCGCCGAACTGGCCCCGCGGGACATCGTGGCCCGCGCCATCGACCACGAGATGAAGCGCCTGGGCGTGGACTGCGTGTACCTGGACATCAGCCACAAGCCGGCGGAGTTCGTCAAAAGCCACTTCCCCACCGTCTACGAGCGCTGCCTGACCTTCGGCATCGACATCACCCGCCAGCCGATCCCTGTGGTACCGGCGGCCCACTACACCTGTGGCGGGGTGATGATCGACCAGGACGGCCGCACCGACGTGCCCGGCCTCTACGCCATCGGCGAGACCAGCTTCACCGGCCTGCACGGCGCCAACCGCATGGCCAGCAACTCGCTGCTGGAGTGCTTCGTCTATGGCCGCTCGGCCGCTGCCGACATCCTCGCCCAACTGGACCAGGTGGACATGCCCCAGGCCCTGCCCTGCTGGGACGCGAGCCAGGTCACCGACTCGGACGAGGACGTGATCATTGCGCACAACTGGGACGAACTGCGGCGATTCATGTGGGACTACGTGGGCATCGTGCGCACCAGCAAGCGCCTGCAACGCGCCGAGCACCGGGTGCGCCTGCTGCTGGACGAGATCGACGAGTTCTACAGCAACTACAAGGTCAGCCGCGACCTGATCGAACTGCGCAACCTGGCCCAGGTCGCCGAACTGATGATCCTCTCGGCCATGCAGCGCAAGGAATCCCGCGGCCTGCACTACACCCTGGACTACCCTGGCCTGCTGCCCGAGGCGCAGGACACTATCCTGCAGCCGCCCACCTTCTCCGACTGAACTTCAGGCGCAAGCGCAGGCGCCGGTGCTGCACCGGCTCCAGCGCGTCATGGCCGATGCACTGGCTGCGGGCGAAGTACTGGCCCGGCCGCCGGAAGCGCAGGATGACCAGCCCCGGCAGCGCCATGCTGTCGGGGCGCAGCTGGACGGCGTGCCAGCCACGGGCGGCGCTCCACAGCTGCCAGCCATGGGCATCGCGGCGCAGGCCGGTGATGGCCTCGGGGTGGGAGAGGAGAATCTGTCGGGGAATGACCCGAACGGCATGGGCCAGGCACAGGACCAGGCCACCCAGGGAAAGCAGCGGCGGCACCGCCAGCAGCAGGGTCGCCGCGAGGGCCAGGGTCAGGCAGGCAAGATACGCCGCCAGCAGGAGCCTGGAGCCCCGCCAGCGGCATTCGAAGCGATCACTTGGGCTGGACACGGTCCAGGATGATGCGAACCATGCGTTGCAGCTCCGGGTCTTCCGATTCGGTGCGCTCCATGAACCAGCCGAACATGTCCTGGTCCTCGCAACCCAGCAGCCGCACGTACAGCTCGCGATCCGTCTCGTTCAGGGTCGGGTAGACCTCCTGGGTGAAAGGTACCAGCAGTACGTCCAGTTCCAGCATGCCGCGACGGCTGTGCCAGAACAGGCGGTTGAGTTCAGTTTGTTCGACCATGGGGCCCTCCTCGAATAGGCGGCCAGTATACAGACGGAACCGGCGATGGGCACACGGCGTTGGTCGAGTGGGCCGTGAGTCTGCTACCTATTTTGCCAATGGCACTCTATGATGGCCGCCAGTCTTGATTACCTGCGATGAACCATGGCCGATTCCGCTTTTTTCTGCACCCTGTCCCATGAAGGCGTCCTCGCCGTGCGCGGTTCCGACGCCGGCAAGTTCCTGCAAGGTCAGCTGACCTGCCATATCGGTTATCTCAACGAACACACCTCCAGCCTCGGCTCGCGCTGCATGCAGAAGGGCCGGATGCAGTCGAGCTTCCGCATCCTGCCGGAAGGCGACGGCTTCCTCCTGGCCATGACCCGCGAGCTGCTCGAGGCGCAACTGGCCGACCTGAAGAAGTACGCGGTGTTCTCCAAGGCCAAGCTCACCGACGAAAGCGCCGCGTGGAGCCGTTTCGGCCTGCACCAGGGCGAAGCCGCCCTGGCGGCGCTCGGTATCGAAGCCCCCACCGAAGCCGGTGCCACCGTTCGCCATGACGGCCTGATCGCGATCAACGTGTCGCCCGGCCGCGTCGAGCTCTGGGCTCCCGCCGAACGCGCCGACGCCGTGCACGCGCAACTGGCCGCGCACCTGCCGCAAGGCGAGCTGGACGACTGGTTGCTGGGGCAGATCCGCGCCGGCATCGGCCAGGTGATGGAGCAGACCCGCGAACTCTTCATCCCGCAGATGATCAATCTGCAGGCGGTCGGTGGCGTGAGCTTCAAGAAAGGCTGCTATACCGGCCAGGAAATCGTCGCGCGCATGCAGTACCTGGGCAAGCTCAAGCGCCGCCTGTACCGCCTGGCCCTGGACCAGGCCGAAATGCCGGCGCCGGGCAGCGAGATCTTCTCGCCGACCCACGCCTCGTCGGTGGGCGAGGTGGTCATCGCCGCCCGCGGCGAACTGCTCGCGGTGCTGACCGCCGAGTCGGTGGAAGACGGCAACCTGCACCTGGGCAACCTCGAAGGCCCGCGCCTGAGCCTGCTGACCTTGCCTTACGAACTGGACCGCGACCGCGAGATCCAGCGCTGAGCCCGCCCTGCCCCGCCACCGGGTGGCGGGGCCATCCCTGAACGCGGGAGAGAGACACGATGAACACGCTGGCCAAGTTGGTGCAAACGCAGTTGCTGCGCGCCATCGACAATGACGACCTGGTCCTGCCGACCTTGCCCGAGGTCGCCATGAGCATCCGCGAAGCCGCGGAAGACACCGAGATCAGCGTCGCCACCCTGAGCAAGGTCATCGGCCGCGACGCCGCCCTGGCCGCACGCCTGATCAAGGTGGTCAACAGTCCGCTGCTGCGGGCGATCACCGAAGTCACCGACCTGCAGACCGCCATCACCCGCCTCGGAGTGAACTACAGCTGCAACCTGGCGATCGGCCTGGTGATCGAACAGATCTTCCATGCCCGCTCCGAGGCGGTGGAGCAGAAGATGCGGGAAATCTGGGCGAAAAGCCTGGAAGTGGCCGGTGTCAGCTATGAACTGGCAGCACGCTACACCGAACTCAAGGCGGACCAGGCGGCACTGGCCGGGCTGGTCCACCAGATCGGCGTGCTGCCGATCCTGACCTATGCCGAGGAACACAACGAGCTGCTCTCGGACCCGGTGTGCCTGAACCATGTGATCGAGCAGATCCATCCGGCGCTGGGCGACAAGATCCTCAGCGTCTGGGAGTTTCCCGAGCAACTGGCGGCGCTGCCGGGAGACGTGCAGAACCTGGAGCGACATTCGCAACGGCTGGATTACGTGGACATCGTGCAGATCGCGCGCTCGCTGTGCGACAACACCGGGCGCGAGCGGCCGGTGACGGCGTTGCCGGCGTATCGGCATCTTGCAGTTGCGCCGACCGACCTGTTCTCCGAGGATGACTTGCTGGATGCCCGGCTGATGTTCAGGTGAAAGCCCGAGGGCCTTGTCGCTGCGCTTCGGCGTCCCGACAAGCCAGCGATGAGGCCCGCAAGAACACTACTGGACTGGATTGAAACTCACCCTGACCTTCAACCCGCCCTTCTCCCCGTCATGCAGGCTGATCGCCGCCAGGTGCGCTCGACAGATCTCGCCGACGATGGCCAGGCCCAGCCCGGTACCCTGGTGACTGCGCCGATAAAACCGCTCGAACACCTTCTCCCGCTCCGCCGGCGGAATCCCCGGACCGTCATCCTCCACTTCCAGCTCACCCGGCGCAGTGACCCGCAGGATCACGTTGCCGCCCTTGGGCGTATGGGCCAGCGCATTGTCCACCAGGTTGCTCAGCAGCTCATTGAGCAGGGTCGGCTCACCCCGCACCCACACCGGCGCTTGTGCCTCCAGCGCCAGGGCAATGCCCCGGGCATGGGCCAGCGGCGCCATGGCCATGCCCAGTTCACGGGTCAGCTGGCTCAGGTCCAGCAGCTGCGCACCGCCCTCGGCGATCGCTCGCGCACCATTTTCCACCCGTGCCATGGACAGCAACTGGTTGGCCAGGTGGGTCAGCTTGTCGGTGCTCTGCGCGGTGGCCTGCAGGGTGTCGCGCCAGACTTCCGGCTCCTTCGCCCGCAAGCCCAGCTCGACCCGCGCCTTCAGCGCCGCCAGCGGGGTGCGCAACTCATGGGCGGCGTCGGCGATGAACTGCGCCTGGCGCTCGAACTGCTCGCGCAAGCGCTCGGTGAAGTGGTTCAGGGCCCGCACCAGCGGCCCCAGCTCCTGCTGCACCTCCACCGTCGGCAGGGGTCGCAGGTCGTCCGGCTGGCGCTCCTCCACCGCCCCGCGCAGGCGCTCCAGCGGGCGCAACGCGGCACTCACGGCGAACCACACCAGCAACAGCGCGCCCAGCGCCAGCATGCCCAGGCGCAGCAGGGTATCGGCCATCAGGCTGCGGGCCATGCGCACCCGCGCCTCCTCGGTCTCGGCCACGCGGATCTCGGCCATGCCATTCATGTTCGGCTCGCTGACCGCCTTGAGCAGGCTGACCACGCGCACGTCCTGGCCCAGGTAGCGGGCGTCGTAGAAACGCGCCAGGGCCGGGTAGTCGTCGGTGCGCGGGGTGCCGGGCGGCGGCGCGGGGAGGTTCTCGTAGCCGGAGATCAGCTTCTGGTGGATGTCGTTGACCTGGTAGTAGATGCGCCCGGCGCTGTCGTAGGCGAAGGTATCCAGGGCCACGTAGGGCACATCGGCGCTGAGGGTGCCGTCACGCTGCGACAGGCCGGCGGCGATGGTCCGCGCCGAGGCCAGCAGGGTGCGGTCATAGGCGGTGTCGGCGGCCTCGCGACCGTTCCAGTAGGCGCTGAGGCCGCTGGCGATCATCAGCACCACCAGCAGCAGCGCCAGGTTCCACAGCAGGCGCCCGCGCAGGCTGCCGATGCTACGCATCGCGGTGTTCCAGCAGGTAGCCGAGGCCGCGGAAGGTGACGATGGCCACCGCCTGCCCGTCGAGCTTCTTGCGCAGGCGATGGACGTAGATCTCGATGGCGTCGGGGCTGGCTTCCTCGTCCAGGCCGAACACCTGCGAAGCCAGTTGCTCCTTGCTCATCACCCGCCCGGGCCGGGCGATCAGCGCCTCCAGCACGGCCTGCTCGCGGGAGGTCAGGGTCAGCAGTTCGTCGTCGAGGGTGAAGCGCCGGGTGTCGAGGTCGTAGACCAGCGGGCCGCAGCGCTGCTGGCGTTCGCCGCCGAGCACGCTGCGCCGCAGCAGGGCCTTGACCCGCGCCTCCAGCTCGGTCAGCTCGAACGGCTTGGCCAGGTAGTCGTCGGCACCGAGGTTGAGCCCGTGGACCCGGTCCTTGACGTCGCTGCGGGCGGTCAGCATCAGCACCGGCACGGTCTTGCCGCGGGCGCGCAGGCGCGCCAGCACTTCGAAACCGTCCATCCGCGGCAGGCCCACGTCGAGCACCGCCACCGCGTAGTCCTCGCTGGCCAGGGCCAGGTCGGCAGCCACCCCGTCATGCAGCACGTCGACGGTCAGGCCCAGGCTTTTCAAGGCCTGGGCCACGCTTTCGGCCAGTTGCAGATGGTCTTCGACGAGCAGCACTCGCATCGGTTTCTCCCGGTCGCATCGCGTTCAGTGGCGCGGAGTTTACAGAGGAAGCCGCCCCTGTGAAGCCGCGGCGAGAATGAAAGTCGATTGAAAGGTTAGCGAAAGGTTGAGCCCCTAGCATCGCTTCACGGCTCCGTACGAGAGCCGAAGCACGAACCACAGTGTTCGCACCGATAAGAACAATAAACGGGGTTTATCCAGATGCTGTCAGCACAGCTTCGGGCGTTCGCGCCTATCCGTCGTCCTTTTTCCAGCCGCCACTCCCTCGCCAGCGCCATCGCCCTGTGCAGCGTCGCACCGCTGAGCCAGGCCGCCTTCTTCGAAGACAGCAGCGCCACCTTCGAAACCCGCAACATGTACTTCAACCGCGACTTCCGCGACGGCACCAGCGCGCAGCAATCCAAGCGCGACGAATGGGCCCAGGGCTTCATGCTCAACCTGCAGTCCGGCTACACCGAAGGCACCGTCGGCTTCGGCGTCGATGCCCTGGGCATGCTCGGGGTCAAGCTCGACTCCAGCCCGGACCGCACCGGCACCGGCCTGCTGCCGACCCACGACGACGGCCGCGCCGCCGACGAGTATTCCAAGCTGGGCCTGACCGGCAAGGTGAAGATCTCCGCCACCGAGCTGAAGATCGGCACCCTGATCCCCGAACTGCCGATCCTCAAGCCCAACGACGGGCGCATCCTGCCGCAGACCTTCGAGGGCGGCCTGCTGACCTCCAGGGAGCTGAAGAACCTGACCTTCACCGGCGGCCGTCTGGAAAAGGCCAAGGACCGCGATGACAGCAACAAGGAAGACATCGCCCTGAACAACAAGAACGGGCGCTTCCTCGGCACCGTGGCCGGCAACCACTTCGACCTCGCCGGCGTCGACTACAAGTTCACCGACCGCATCACCGGCAGCTATCACTTCGCCCAGCTCGACGACGTCTACCGCCAGCACTTCGCCGGCCTGACCGCGACCCAGCCGTTCGGCCCGGGCACCTTCGGCGCCGACCTGCGCCTGGCGCTCAGCGACGACCAGGGCCAGGCCCGCGGCGGCAAGATCGACAACACCTCGCTCAACGGCCTGCTCAGCTACGGCCTCAACGGCCACAAGTTCAGCGCCGCCTACCAGAGCATGTCCGGCGACAGCGCCTTCCCCTACGTGGATGGCACCGACCCGTACCTGGTCAACTTCGTCCAGATCAACGACTTCGCCGGGGCCGACGAGCGCTCCTGGCAAGTGCGTTACGACTACGACTTCGCCAAACTCGGCATTCCAGGGCTGACCTTCATGACCCGCTACGTCAACGGGGACAACGTCAGCCTGGCGAACGGCAGCGAAGGCAAGGAATGGGAACGCAACACCGAGTTCAAGTACGTGGTGCAGAGCGGGGCGTTGAAGAACGTCGCCGTGCGCCTGCGCAACGCGACCTACCGCTCGAACTTCGCCCGCGACGCGGACGAGGTCCGGCTGCTGGTGAGCTACAGCGTGGCCCTGTGGTAATCCGCCTATAACAACTAAAGCTACGGAGACTGAAGATGACCTTTTCACTGCGCCGAATCGCCCTCGCCACCGGCTGCCTGCTGCTCGCCGGCCAGGTCCTGGCCGCCGAACCGAAACGTCCTGAATGCATCGCCCCGGCCTCGCCGGGCGGCGGCTTCGACCTGACCTGCAAGCTGGTGCAGAGCGCCCTGGTCAACGAGAAGATCCTGAGCAAGCCGATGCGCGTCACCTACATGCCCGGTGGGGTCGGCGCGGTGGCCTACAACGCCGTGGTTGCCCAGCGCCCGGGCGATGCCGGAACCCTGGTGGCCTGGTCCAGCGGCTCGCTGCTGAACCTGGCCCAGGGCAAGTTCGGTCGCTTCGACGAGAACGCCGTGCGCTGGCTGGCGGCGGTCGGCACCAGCTACGGCGCCATCGCAGTGAAGAAGGACTCGCCGTACAAGACCCTCGACGACCTGGTCGCGGCCCTGAAGAAGGACCCGAGCAAGGTGGTGATCGGCTCCGGCGGCACCGTCGGCAGCCAGGACTGGATGCAGACCGCGCTGATAGCCAAGGCCGCCGGGATCAACCCGCGCGACCTGCGCTACGTGGCCCTGGAAGGCGGCGGCGAGATCGCCACGGCCCTGCTCGGCGGGCATATCCAGGTCGGCAGTACCGACATCTCCGACTCCATGCCGCACATCCAGAGCGGCGACATGCGCCTGCTCGCGGTGTTCGCCGAGCAGCGCCTCGACGAACCGGAGATGAAGGACATCCCGACCGCCAAGGAACAGGGCTACGACATCGTCTGGCCGGTGGTGCGCGGCTTCTATGTCGGGCCGAAGGTCAGCGACGAGGACTACCAGTGGTGGAAGGCCTCGTTCGACAAGCTGCTGGCCTCGGAAGAGTTCGCCAAGCTGCGTGACCAGCGCGAGCTGTTCCCCTTCGCCATGACCGGCGAGGAACTGGACACCTACGTCAAGAAGCAGGTCGCCGACTACAAGTCGCTGGCCCGGGAATTCGGCCTGATCCAGTAACCGTAGTCCCTGTGGGAGCGGGTTCACCCGCGATGGCAGTGGTGAAGCCACCGACGCCATCGCGGGTAAACCCGCTCCCACAGTGGACTGTGCCTGCCTTCCGATCGAGGATTGAACAATGATCCTGCAACGCCTCTTCGCCCTGGCCCTGCTGGCGGTGTGCGCCGCCCTGGCCGTGATGGCCTGGCCCTACCAGGCCGCGTTTTCCTATGAACCGGTGGGCCCGCGCGCCTACCCCTTGCTGATGCTCGGCCTGATGGGCCTGGCCCTGCTCTACCTGGCCATCCGCCCGACGCCCATCGTGCGCGGCGAGGACGAGCCGGAACTGGACCGGGAAACCCTGAACAAGATCGGCCTGTGCACCGCCCTGCTGGTCCTGTTCGCCGCCACCTTCGAACCCCTCGGCTTCATCGTCAGCAGCATCCTCGTCGGCGTGCCCATGGCCCGCCTGTACGGTGGTCGCTGGCTGCACAGCGTGGTCATCGTGACCGGCATGAGCATCCTCCTGTACGTGCTGTTCGACCGCGTGATGGATGTGCCCCTGCCCCTCGGCCTGCTCGACGTTCTGGAGAATTGACATGGATACCTTGAGTTATCTGGGCCAGGGCTTCGGCGTGGCCCTCAGCCCGTACAACCTGGTCACCGCCCTCAGCGGCACCCTGATCGGCACCGTGGTCGGCCTGCTCCCGGGCCTGGGCCCGATCAACGGCGTGGCCCTGCTCATCCCCATCGCCTTCGCCCTCGGCCTGCCGCCGGAGTCGGCGCTGATCCTGCTGGCCGCGGTCTACCTCGGCTGCGAATACGGCGGGCGGATCAGCTCGATCCTGCTCAACATCCCCGGCGAAGCCTCCACCGTGATGACCACCCTCGACGGCTACCCCATGGCCCGCCAGGGCCTGGCCGGCGTGGCCCTGTCGCTGTCGGCGTGGAGTTCGTTCATCGGCGCCTTCATCGCCACCTGCGGCATGGTCCTGTTCGCCCCGCTATTGGCGAAGTGGGCGATCGCCTTCGGTCCGGCGGAATACTTCGTGCTGATGGTGTTCGCCATCGTCGCCCTCGGCGGCATGGCCGGCGACAAGCCGCTGAAGACCTTCATCGCCGCGCTGATCGGGCTGTTCCTGTCCAGCGTCGGCATCGATGCCAACAGCGGCGTGTACCGCTTCACCGGTGACAGCGTGCACCTGGCCGACGGCATCCAGTTCGTCGTGCTGGTGCTGGGCCTGTTCTCCATCAGCGAGATCCTCCTGCTGCTGGAGAAGACCCACCACGGCCACGAGGCGGTCAAGGCCACCGGACGCATGCTGTTCAACCTCAAGGAAGCGGCCTCGGTCTTCATCGTCAACCTCCGTTGCGGCCTGCTCGGCTTCGTCATGGGCGTGCTGCCCGGCGCCGGCGCGACCCTGGCCAGCGCCGTGGCCTACATGACCGAGAAGCGCATCGCCGGTGCCAGCGGCAAGTTCGGCAAGGGCGACGCCCGCGGCCTGGCCGCGCCGGAAACCGCCATCGGCGCGTCCTGCTGCGGCGCCCTGGTGCCGATGCTGACCCTCGGCGTGCCAGGCTCCGGCACCACCGCGGTGATGATCGGCGCGCTGACCCTGTACAACATCACCCCCGGCCCGCTGCTGTTCGAACAGCAACCGGACATCGTCTGGGGCCTGATCGCCTCGCTGTTCATCGCCAACATCATGCTGGTGATCCTCAACATCCCGATGATCCGCATCTTCACCCGCATCCTCGCCGTGCCGAACTGGGCACTGGTGCCGGTGATCGCGATCATCACCGGGATCGGCGTCTACGCGGTGCACGCCACCACCTTCGACCTGTTCCTAATGGTCGGCATCGGCATCATGGGCTACATCCTGCGCAAGCTGGACTTCCCGCTGTCGCCGATCCTGCTCGGCTTCATCCTCGGCGGCCTGATGGAACAGAACCTGCGCCGCGCGCTGTCGATCTCCAACGGCGAGCTGCAGATCCTCTGGTCGAGCCCGATCAGCCTGGGCGTGTGGGCACTGACCGCACTGATGCTGAGCCTGCCGCTGATCCGCATCTGGCGCCGTCGCGTCCAGCAGCGCCGCGCCCTGGCCAATGTCTGAGTCGTCCTTCAGGCAATGGTGGGCAACCCCGCTGGTCGGCCTGGCCGGCGGGTTCGCGGCCAACGCCATCGGCTGGCCGCTGCCGTTCATGGTCGGCTCGCTGCTGGCGATCATCCTGGTGCGCTGCCTGACCCCCTGGCAGCTCGCCGAGATCCCCAACGGGCGCAAGTGCGGGCAATGGATCGTCGGCATCGGCATCGGCCTGCACTTCACCCCGCAGGTGGCCGAGCAGGTCGCCAGCCACTTCGGCCTGATCTTCTTCGGTGCGCTGATCACCAGCCTGTCCAGCGTGGTCGGGGTGTGGCTGCTGCGGCGTACCGGCGAGGACCGCGCCACCGCGTTCTTCTCCAGCATGCCCGGCGGCTCCGGGGAGATGGTCAACCTCGGCATGCGCAATGGCGCCAACCTCGGACGCGTCGCGGCCGGGCAGAGCCTGCGGGTGCTGGTGGTGGTGCTGTGCGTGCCGGCGGCGTTCAAGTACCTGCTCGGTGAGGGCGTGCCCCTGGGGCACAACGGCGCGGTGGACTGGACCTGGCTGGCCGTGGTGTTCCCCCTCGGGGCCCTGGTGGCCTGGCTATGGCAGCGCCTGAAGCAACCCAATCCGTGGTTGTTCGGGCCGTTGCTGGTGGCGGGCATCGCCAGCATCGGCTGGAACCTGCACCTGGGCCTGCCGGACGGCGCCAGCCAGGTCGGCCAGTGGCTGATCGGCAGCGGCCTGGGCTGTCACTTCAACCGCGCGTTCTTCCGTCGCGCGCCGTCGTTCCTCGTCCGGACCCTGGCGGCCACCCTGCTGACCATGCTGATCGCCGCCATCGCCGCCCTGGCGCTGAGCGCGGCGACCAACCTGGACCTGCGTTCGCTGACCCTGGGCATGATGCCCGGCGGCATCGCCGAGATGAGCCTGACCGCCGAGACCCTGCAGCTGTCGGTACCGCTGGTGACGGCGTTGCAGATGATGCGCCTGCTGTTCGTGCTGTTCCTCGCCGAGCCGCTGTTCCGTCACTGGAGCAGCGAGGCCGGACGACCTTCGGCAGAGCCCTGAAAAAAAGCCCGGGTCAACGACCCGGGCCACACACCAGCAGCGTCCTGCTGCCCCCATCTGCCGCGCTTACCAGAGGTAGCGCAGCCCGACGTTCATGCTGTACGGCATCTCGATGTCCTTGCCGTTGCTGTATTCGAGGTCGGCATGCACCTGGAAGTCCTTCGACAGCGACAACGCCACACCGGCCCCCAGCTCGCCACGGGAACCGGACAGGTCGTTGTTGAAGCGGTTGTCGTTGACCTTGACCTTGTTGTTGCTGGCGAACTCATGGGCCAGCGCAGCCTTCACGTACGGCTGCAGGATATAGCCTTCATCCAGGTGGATGGTCTTGCCCACGGTGGTACCGGCCTTGCCCATCAGGGAGCGGGTGGCGCCGCTGTCGGCGTGCATGTCGTTGTCGAAGCGGTAGTCCTTCGACTGGATCACCGTCCCGGCGACCTGCACGAACGGCTCGACGAACCAGTCGTTCTGCAGCTTGATGTGCCGTCCCACTTCCACCGAACCGCCGATGCCGTGGTTGTCGTAGTCACCCTTGGTCCGGGTGCCGTCGCTCAGGCCGACCTTGGCGTCGTTCTGGTAGCGGTTGTACTTGATCACGGTGTCGACGTAGTAGCCGCTCCTGGCGTCCAGCCAGGTGGCGTAGCCACCGACGTAGTAGCTGTCGATGGTGGCGCTGGAACCGTGGCTGAGGTTCAGGTCGGACTTGCTGTAGCCGGCCAGGGCCCCGATCAGCCATTGGCTTTCACCGATGGCCATGTCCGCACCGAAGGCCATGCCTTGCTGGTTCTGCGTGTAGCCGACCCCGGACGAAGCATTGGCGACGTTGTACTGGTTGCTGTGGGCGCGCACCCAGACACCGGCGGTGCGGCCATCGCTGTAGCGCAGTTCGCCCATGCGCGTGCGCAGGGTGCTCATTTCGCCGTAGAACACGGTCGGTGCGACGCCGGCGACGGCCATCACCGTCTGGGTACCGGGGCTGATTTCACGGGTTTCCGGATCGAGGAACCAGTCGGTGCCTTCCTGCTTGAGCTTGTAGGAATAGGCGCCGAGGTCGACCTGGCCGCCCGTCAGGCTGAACACCGCGTCGCCACCGCCGGTGTGCACCACCTGCAGCGGAGTGCCCGCCGCCGGATCGGTACCGCTGGCGCTGATCAGCAGGTCGTAGCTCCCGGTCGCGGTGCCGCTCACATTGAGGAAGTCGGTGACATTGCTGGCGAAGTTGCTGCCCATGACGAAGGTGCCGTTGCCCGACAGCGACGCCAGGTCGAGGGTGTAGAACGCATCGGTGTCGCCCATGGTGACCCGACCGCCGTTCATGCTCAGGTTGCCGACGCTGCTGTCGCCGGTCATGGTCCATTGCGAGGTGCCATCGATGCTGGCATCGCTGACGTTCTCCATGCGCCCGGTGAACTGCGAGCCGTTGGCCAGGCCGACGCTGGCGGTACCGCCCTGGGCGACGATCAGGTCGCCGGTCAGGCTGGCCTGGTCGAACGCGAAGGTGCCGGTGCTGGTGGCGTCGACGTTGAGGTTGCCGGTCAGGTTGCTCCGGGCCACATTCACGGTGGCGGTGGAGCCACCCAGCACATCGATGAGGATGCCGTTGCCGCCGCTGAGCGTGGTGCCATTGAGCAGGTCGATGGTGGACGTACTGCCGTTGATCAATTCGATGGCGGAGCCGTTCTGCCCGGTGACCTGGGTACCATCGAGCACCAGCACGCCGTCGCTGGCACCGCGGCGAATGCTGATGCCCTCGCCTGCGCCGGTGATGCTCCCGCCCTGTGCGCGAATGGTTCCCGAAAAGGACAGCAGGCCGACACTGTCGGCCCCTGTGGCTGCAATGCGGGTGTTGACCAGGTTCAGCTCGCTTTCACTGGTCACCGAAGCCCCTGCGGTGAAGCCGGTGATGGTGCTGTCGCTGACTTGCGCTCTGGAGCCCTGTCCGCCCGTACCAGTGGCGAGTACCAACCCTCGGGAAACGCTGTCGCTCACCGTGGTTCCCGACATCACCAGCGTTGAGTCGCCCAGGTTGATCGCCCCGACGAATCCGCCGGCACCACTCACCGAACCGCCATTCAAATTGACGGTGGAGTCGATGGCACTGATGCCAGAGGTATTTCCTCCCTGAGAATTCAATGTGGCACCATTGATCAACTCATAACTATCGACGGGTGTCGTTGAATCAATATCCAGTGTGGTGCCGTCAAGTGCAGCGGCAACTACGGAATGACTTTGCATGGCAAGTGATATGAATAACGCCAGGGGGGTGAGGTGCAGAATGTGCCTTCCATACATGCGAACTTGAGTAGCCATAAAATAATTACCTACGTTGATTATCTGAAGATCTCACCACACAGCAGACAAAACACTTCCGAAGCGACAGCGATTTTTCGGGAACGTAGATTAGTAATTACCCTACAGAAATATCTGTAGGAATTTTCCACGGCTCTTGTATGAATATTCGATAGACAGTTCGACACCCTCCTACCGGACGCGCCCGGAACCCTGGTCCCGGGCGCATCGCTTCCCTCAGGTTTCTTCAGGCGGATCGTCATCCGGGCATACCGGACGACCTGGCGCTGGTCTGTGGCGGCTGTAGCGCACGAAGTGCGGCGGTGAACTGCCATTGACGTCGCCCCGGGTCAGGTGCCACTCGACGACGATGCAGCCCTCGGTCAGGGCACTGACATGCGGTCCCCACCACACGTTCATCGTCACGCGACCGGCCGCCGCTTCCGGCGCGCTGACGGTGTACGGGAAGTCGGTACGACTGGCTTCCAGCGGATCGGTCGGCAGGGTAGTGTCCCCCGGCAACAGGACGGTGTTGTCCAGCACCCAGTTCAGGCGGATCTTGTCGTTTTCCTCGAAGTCGGGGTATTCGATCCGGACATTCACCCCGTTCTCCCACGGCACATGGGTGCAGTTGATGATGTTCAGGCTGACGATACGGTCCGGGAACCCGGGCACTGGCAGGTCCGCAATGTTGTGCACGGTCACCACGATCGGAGTGCTCGGCGACTGCTGGCCATTGTTGGGCTTGTTCGCCGGGTAGATCCGGTAGAAGGCCTCGATGGTACCGTTGCCCACCGCATCGATGATGGCCCAGGGCAGGATCACGGTGATCTCGCCCGCGTCGATCATCGGCTGGTCAAGGGTGACCGCCTCGACGGAGTTGCCGAGGTTGCCATAGAACACCTCGATCACCTCCCCGACATTGACCGGCGCATAGATCGGCACGGTGATGGTGGCGGGCTGGTCTTTATCGGCCGGTACGATCTGGTTGGTCAGGTTGGTGAAACTGACCAGTTCCAGGGGATCGAGGTCGGGGTTGACGATCTCCGGTTCTTCCGGATTGATCGGGCCGACCCTCTCCACGTCCACGTCCACGACCAGGTCCGGCGATCGGTAGACCTTGCCCTTGCGGTTGAGCAGGTAGTACACCGTGGCGGGGTAGATATCGCCGGGAATCTTGACGATATCGAGCGGTACTTCGACCGACGTGGTGGGATGGTAGAAGAGATCCATGTCGTAGCCCTGCCAATAGACCACGACGAAGTCACCCTCCATTGGCGTGTCGTAGTCCTGCAGCACCGTCACCCCGTCGCGGGCATCATCGAGGGTGATGTCCGGCCCCTCGGGAATGAGCGGCGCCCTGAGGACCGGAATCGGCGACTTGATCAACTGGACCAGGCGCGGCAGCGACTCGTCGGTGCGGTTGCCCGCGCGATCGACGACGGTGTAGGTAAGTGTGAGCAGACCTTCGGCAACCCGCTCGAAATCAGCCGTGGTCACGGTGAACTCGTACGGCGGGGCAGCAGGCTGATCGGTAAGGAAGGCCACGGTGTTGATGTAGAACGTGAACAGGTCGCCGTCGCGCGAATCGCTCAGCGGCGGCAGGGTGAACACTACGCCACCGTTGGTGTCCAGGTAGTCCTGGGTGATGTCGCCATCGGGCAAGTCTGCTGGCAGCAGGATCGGGTCCGGTTGCTGCATCAGGTTGGGGTGGTGGATATCGATGAAAAAGGGCAGGTCCGGCCCCACGATGGGGTTCCCGGTGTCGTGCCCCTGGGTCATCCATCTCAATACATGCGGCCCATGATCCAGCAGGTAGTCGTCGAGATCGATCGCATGGTCGAAGGGCTGGAAGTCAGGCAATACTGTAACCAGCCGGCCATTCGTCTCCATGTCCTCGTCATCGATGGCAAACAATATGTTGTAGCCAGACTCGAACTCCATATCCTCCCAGGGCACAAGATTGACGACAATCCCGGTGGGCAACTGGTCCCGGGGCAGCAGATTGGTCTGCCCGTCGTTGTTGTCAAGCAAGGTATTCTGCGGCACCAGCGCATCATGTTGCCTCAGTTGCTCCACCGGAATCCCTTGCCTGGCGGCCCGGCGCGCATTGGCAAGTTGACGAACCTGGCTTTCGCTTTCCTGCTTGGCGCGCACGGCCAATAACTTCTTGGTGTCCGGAGATAGTTTCTCGATATCGTTCATGATCGAGACTCCCTGTTTCAGCATTGATGATTGGCCGTTCTTTGATAGAAGGCCGTCTCGGGAAAAGCTGAATCCCGTTGAAGTTACTGTTCACGACTGCGCAGCCTTGCCCCCCAGAACAAGATGATCCACATGAAGGGCGGCAAATAGGCGGATCCTGGCGTCACACTTTCCCGGAACATGTCATTGACACTGTTCATCCTGTTACTCCATGGCGAAACTACTGCATGAACCGGCGGCATCGAGTTGTCATGACTTAGTAAATTCCAGATTTCGAAAATGCGCACCTGACAAAAATATCAGGTACCTCTGTTTCAACGCGTTCCGTCACAGATGCTGCCATCCGGTCTGCCGAGGGAAATCCGCAGAAGTTTGTTCGGTGCAACTCCCGGCGTGCCGTCCAGTTTGCTCAGGCGATAACCAACATTGGCCGAACCATCTTCCGCACCGAGGGGCAGTACCAGTTCGACGAAGCGGTTCATCAACAGCACCACGCCGTCCGCCGCCTCGATGGCGGACAGTTCATGGGGCGGGAAGATCACCGGCTCGGTGATCGGCTCCTGGCCGACCTGGTCCCGGCACAACTGCCAGCTCATTTCGATCAGATCGCCCGCCTCCAGCAGCGCGGCATCGCCGGGGATCTTCACGCGAATGCCCTTCCACGGTTCTGCCTCGCAGTTGATCCACCCCCACAAGGTGGCATCGGGGAACGACACCGGCTCCAGCCCTTCCAGCGGGCGCACCGCCACCCGTACCAGGGTGTTGCGCGAACGCTGGCGATTGGTGCCGTTGGATACCCAGTAGAAGATCGGCAACTGCGGGTCGTTGCCCACCGACTCGATAATGGTCCAGGGCACCGTGAAGCGAACCTGCTGGCCCGGTTGATCGTTCGCCTGCACCCGGTACGTCGCTGCAACCTGCGGATGATCGCCCCAGTGCAGTTCCAGCAGCTCGCCGTCACGCGGGTTGTCGTAGAGTTCGAGCGCTACCACCGCGTCGTTCTCGATATCAGGCCCCACCAGAACGTTGTCGCCGGTCAGCCCCTTGACCACCAGCAGGTCGAGTTTCGGGTTGATCGGGTCCGGATCTTCCGGGTCCGGGCCGGCCACGGTGAGGTCCACGGTGAAGCGGGTCACCGGCGAGTCCTCGCCCGGCGCCGCGCCACGACGCCAGCGATACTGCACATTGCCTGGCACCGGCGCGGCGAAGCCGTCCGCCGAGAGGATCGCCCAGTCCACCGCGACGGTCAGTGGCCATGCGGGCTCGGCGGGCAGGGTGATGCTCGGCAGCGGCCGGCTATTCCACCAGGTTTCCAGGATGTCGCCAGCGGCGGTACCGGAGATCGGGCCGATTTCCACGACCACCCCGGTACGAGCGTCTTCCAGGTCGATCAACTGGTCGGTGCTGGCCAACGGCACTACAGGTGCCGGGAAACCGTCCGGGACTGACGGCAGGTCGATGACTCGGATCAGCACGATCGCCGACCTCGGGTTGCGGTTGCCCGAGCGGTCGGACAGCACATAGTAGCCATGGTGCTCGCCATTGCCCTTGGCCCGCAGGATGTCGCCCGAGTAAGCGAACTCGATGGGCGTGCCCGGCACCACATGCAGTGCCGTGATCTCCAGGGAATCCACCGGTTCGCCATCGAAGGGCGTGCCCCAGTAGAAATCCACCCTGTCGCCGATCGCCATGTCGGGCCAGCGCGGTACCTCGACCGGCAACTTGTCGCCGTACTTCGCGAGCCTTTCCGGCGTCAGGCCTTCATCGACCACATCATCCGGGAAGATCAACGCAGCTCCGGGGTTGTTGCCATTGGGGGCACGGTGGTCGATTTCTATCCGGGTCGGCAGCGAGTCGACGAAGTTGCCACTGTCGGACGAAAGCCGGTAGTGGAACGTGGCGAGACCTGGGTGGTTGAACAGAACCTCCGGCACGGCGTAGCGCAGGGGAAAGTCCGCGTCCACGTCGAAGGGCGGATCGAGCTGGATCGTGTCCACCAACTGATCATCGTTGATATACAGGCTGACCAGGAGATAACCCGTGGTCTCGTTGTCTTCCTCGTAGCCATCCCAGGCGGCGATCTCGACGCGCAGCGGTTGCCCCTGGAACTCGACCGGCACCAGCCAGGCGTCGTCCCCCGGCAGGGGGGGCAAGGCATCCGGAACCGTCGGTATAGGCAACCCATTGGATGCCTGCGCACAACTCGCACAACAGGTTTTTCCAGACATGAACGAACGCTCCCAAGTGACCCTGCGCCCCCGCAGTTGCAGGTGGGGGCGGACGGGTAAAAGGCTTGGGTTATTTAATGCTCATGTCACAACGGGCGAAACTGACAGAAATATCAGGTACCGCCCGCCTTACAGCGGCGGCACCTGCCAGTCGATCGGCGCCAGGCCGTGCTGTTCGAGGAACTTGTTGGTCCGGCTGAAATGCCCGCAACCGAGGAAGCCGCGGTAGGCCGACAGCGGCGACGGGTGCACCGAGGTCAGCACCAGGTGCTTGCTGGCGTCGATCAGCTTGCGCTTGCCCTGGGCATGGGCGCCCCAGAGCAGGAACACGGTATTGGGCTGGTGCTCGCTGACCACCTGGATGATCCGGTCGGTGAAGAACTGCCAGCCCTTGTTGGCGTGGGACGCGGCATTGGCGCGCTCGACGGTCATGGTGGTGTTGAGCAGCAGCACGCCCTGCTCGGCCCAGGACTGCAGGTAGCCGTGGCGCGGGATGTCGATGTTGAGGTCGCGCTGCAGCTCCTTGTAGATGTTCACCAGCGACGGCGGCGTCGGCACCCCGGGCTGCACCGAGAAGCACAGGCCATGGGCCTGGCCCGGGCCGTGGTACGGGTCCTGGCCGAGGATCACCACCTTGACCTGATCCAGCGGCGTGGAGTTCAGGGCATTGAAGATCAGCGGGCCGGGCGGGTAGATCTCCTTGCCGGCGGCCTTCTCCTGGCGCAGGAACTCGCGCAGTTCGTGCATGTAGGGCTGATCGAATTCGGCACGCAGGGCCTGCTTCCAGCTGGGTTCGAGCTTGATACGGTCGTCGTCGGTCATGGGGGTATCCGGTGAACAATGGGCGGACACTAGGAAAGCTGTCCCGTCTTGTCAATCGATCCGACCGGCAACCGGCACGATCCCGTGCAGCGACCATACTTGTCGGGTCTTGATCAGCGAGGTTGCCCATGGCCGTGCAGTTCGAAGTACTGGTCGGCGTCGACGGCGCGCGCCTGGCCATCGCCACCCTGGATGCGCCGGCGAGCCTGAACGCCCTGTCGCTGCCGATGATCGAGCAGTTGGGCACGCACCTGCGGGCCTGGGCACAGGACCCGGCGATCGTCTGCGTGCTGTTGCGCGGCAGCGGCGCCAAGGCGTTCTGCGCCGGCGGCGAGGTGCGCGGCCTGGTCGAGGCCTGCCGTGCCCATCCCGGCGAGGTACCGGCGCTGGCGGCGACCTTCTTCGCCGCCGAGTACCGCCTCGACTACCTCTTGCACCACTATTCCAAGCCGCTGCTGTGCTGGGGCCATGGTCATGTGCTCGGCGGCGGCATGGGCCTGCTGCAGGGTGCCGGGGTCCGCATCGTCACCCCGTCGAGCCGTCTGGCCATGCCGGAAATCAGCATCGGCCTGTACCCGGACGTGGGTGGCAGTTGGTTCCTCTCGCGCCTGCCCGGTCGCCTCGGCCTGTTCCTCGGCCTGACCGGCGCACCGATCAACGCCCGCGATGCCCTCGACCTGGGCCTGGCAGACCGTTTCATGCGGGAGGATGCGCAGGACGAACTGATCGACGGCCTGCTGCAACTGAACTGGCAGGAACAGACCACCATGCAACTGGGCAGCCTGCTCAAGGCGCTGGAGCAGGAAGCCCGTGCCACCCTGCCGGCGGCGCAGTGGCTGCCGCGGCGGGAGCGCATCGACGGCGTGCTCGATGTCAGCGACCCGGCCTGCGCCTGGCGCGCCATCGGCCAGCTGGCGCAGCACGACGACACGGTCCTGGCCAATGCCGCACGCACCCTGCTCAAGGGCTGTCCGCTGACCGCACACCTGGTCTGGGAACAACTGGCACGGGCGCGCTACCTGTCCCTCGGCCAGGTGCTGCAGATGGAGTACGCCATGAGCCTGAACTGCTGCCGTCACCCGGAGTTCAGCGAGGGCGTGCGAGCCCGCCTGCTGGACAAGGACAACGCCCCCCGCTGGCACTGGCCCGACGTCACCCAGGTGCCGGCGGCGGTGGTGCAGGCACATTTCGGCAAGGCCTGGGAGGGTCGCCATCCGTTGGCGGATCTGCTCTGACCGACAGCATCGGGGCCGCGTCATGCGGCCCCGGGATCAGACAGGATCAGTGCGAACGGTCACGCCCGTCGCGGTCGCCCCACTGGCGCTGATGGCCCCGCGAATCGTCGCGGTCACCGCGATCGCGGCCGCGGTCCCAGCCAGGATTGCCGGGGCGACCCGGACCGTCATGCCGACCGCGGGCGTCAAAGTAGCGACGATCCGGCACCGGGTAGGGCCGATGGTAGGAAGGCCCCGGCACCGGCTGGTAATAGCGCGGCGCCGGCGCGTAGTAGCGCGGCTGTTGCGGGACCACGTAGTAGCCACGGCTGTAGGGATAGGCCGGCCGACCGTAATAGCCGGGATACGAGTAACGATCGACGGAATAGACATCGGTTCGGTAGTAGCTGGAGCCTCCATAAGGCACACAAGCAGTCAGCAGCAAACCCAGGATGGCAAGCAAAGAGAGTCGGCGATACATGGCGGCCTCCCGGACCGCGGAAATGCCGTATCCAGCGGCGCTGGACGGCGTCGATCGGTAAACGTTCATCGACACTGAATGAGACAATTAAAAAGGCGTGCAGTGCGATTTTGAAATACTTTGTAACCAGTCTAAAACCCCGAAAATCGTCCAGTTATTTTTCCCCGCCGCCTCTAGAATAGGCAGCATCGGTCCGCCGCCCCCGGGATTGCCATGCCCCTTCGTTCCGCCCTGTTTTCGCAACGCTCGTTGCTGCTGACATTGCTGTTGCTCCTGGCCTGCGGTTTTCTCTCGACCACGCTAGTGAGCTATTACTCGTCACTCGGCGCGATCCGCGACAACATCGTCAACACCGAGCTGCCACTGACGTCGGACACCGTCTACTCGGAAATCCAGAAGGACCTGATCCGCCCCATCACGGTTTCCGCGATGCTGGCGCAGAACACCTTCCTGCGCGACTGGGCCATCGCCGGCGAACGGGACCCGCAGCAGATCACCCGCTATCTCAGCGAAGTGGCACGCCAGCAGGGCGCCTATACGGCGTTCTTCGTCTCGGAAAACAGCCACACCTACTACCAGGCCAAGGGCATCCTGAAGAAGATCGACCTCGACAGCGAACGCGACCGCTGGTACGCGCGGGTCCGGCAGATGCAGGAACCCTACGAGATCAACGTCGACCTGGACATGGCCAACCAGGACCGCCTGACGGTGTTCATCAACTACCGGGTGTTCGACTACGACGAGCACTTCATCGGCGCCGCCGGCGTCGGCCTGACCGTGGATGCGGTGGTCAAGCTGATCGACACCTACCAGATGCGTTACCAGCGCTCGGTGTACTTCGTCGATCCGCGCGGGCGCATCGTCCTGACCGGCGCCTCCGGCGGCCCCGACGGGGTCCGCGCCGGCACCCGGCTGGAAAGCGTGCCGGCACTGGCCGAACTGCTGGCCGACATGCCGACCCCGAGCACCGGCAACCGCGAATACCAGCGCGACGGACAGAGCCACTTTCTCAACGTGCGCTTCATTCCCGAACTGGACCTCTACCTGTTCGTCGAGAAGCCGGTCGGCGACAGCCTCGACAGCCTGCGCCAGTCGCTGTACCTGAACCTGGCGATCTGCGCGATCATCTCGGCGGTGGTGCTGACGCTGATCAACGGCATGATCCGCCGTCACCAGGACGGCATCCAGGAACTGGCGACCCTCGACAGCCTGACCCGCCTGCACAACCGTCGCGCGTTCGACCTGCTCGCCGCCCAGGCGCTGCTCGAAGCCGAGCGCGCACCAGCGCCGCTGACCGCGCTGCTGATCGACCTCGACCACTTCAAGGAACTCAACGACACCCACGGCCACCTGGCCGGCGACGAAGTCCTGCGCCAGTTCGCCCGCCTGCTCGAAGGCAGCCTGCGCCAGGCCGATATCCTCTGCCGCTGGGGCGGCGAGGAATTCATCGTACTGCTCAAGGACACCGACGCGGCCCACGGCCTCAGCATCGCGGAGAAGATTCGCCAGCGCACCGAGCAACGCCAGTTCAACTTCGACGGGCGCAGCATCGCCCTGACCGCCAGCATCGGCTTGAGCGAGTTCGGTCCCGGCGATACCCTGCAGCCGCTGATCGCCCGCGCCGACCAGGCGCTCTATCGCGCCAAGCAGAGCGGGCGCAACCGCGTCTGTCGCGAGCCCACGAGTCATTCCCATGCCTGATCCCAGCCGCTGCCCCGCCTGTGGCGCCAGCAACCAGTGCACCCTGGCCGATCCCCGCAGCGCCGACCGCGCCTGCTGGTGCTACAGCGTGAGCATCGATCCTGCGGCGCTCGCCGCGCTGCCCGATGAACTGCGCAATGTCGCCTGCCTGTGCCCGTCCTGCGCACGGGTCGACGCACGCCTCAAGGCTGCCGAGGCCGCGCCGAAGCGCTAAACTGCGCGCCCTTCTCTCCTGCCGTGCTGTCGCCATGCGTCTCGACCGTTTCCTCGCCAACCTGCCCTGTTTCAATCGCCAGCAGGTGCGCCTGCTGCTGGTGGAGCGCCGGGTGCGCGTGGATGGCCTGGCGGTCAGCGACCCGCGGCACGAAGTGCGGGTCTTCAGCCGTGTCGAAGTGGACGACCAGTTGCTGCAGGCCGGGCGGCCCGCGCGCTACTTCATGTTGCACAAGCCGGCCGGCTGCGTCAGTGCCACCCGCGATCCACAGCATCCGACGGTGCTCGACCTGATCGACGAGCCGGACAAGGACGAGCTGCACATCGCCGGCCGCCTCGACTTCAACACCACCGGCCTGCTGATCCTGACCAACGACGGCCAGTGGTCGCGGCGCCTGACCCAGCCGCAGACCAAGCTGCCCAAGGTGTACTACGTCGAGACCGAGCAAGCGATCGAGCCAGACTACGTCGCGCGCTTTCGCGAGGGCTTCTACTTCGCCTTCGAAGACCTGACCACCCTGCCCGCTGAACTGATTCCGCTCGGCAGCCACAGCGCGCGACTGAGCATCGTCGAAGGACGTTATCACCAGGTGAAGCGCATGTTCGGCCACTACCACAACAAGGTCGTGCGCCTGCATCGCGAACGCATGGGGCCTCTGCTCCTCGACCCGCAACTCGCCCCCGGCCAGTACCGCGCCCTGCGCCAGGACGAGATCCTGCCGATCTGAGTCGACCGAAAAAAATCCGTCAATCGCCCGAACGGCACTTGCGACATCGCTGATGGACTGCTTGAATCGAATCGTCGGTCTTCATGTGACTTGTCAGTCACGCTCGTAGTCCAAGACACCTTTTCGCCGGTGACCCGAGCCTCGATGCCCGGGCGTCCGGCGAAATCGGCCGCAAAACAACAACACCCGTCGACCAGCGCTGCACCGGATCGACAAGGGCCCCCTCGATTCACTTCAAGGCGAATGCCTACCTGTCACATAGAACGTGCAAGCTTGCTTGGACGGATACCCTTTTTTGCGCCAGGAGTCGATGACATGAGGCCAGAAATCGCTGTGCTGGATATACAGGGGCAGTACCGGGTTTACACGGAGTTCTACCGTTCGCAAGAAGCCGAGAAGACGATCATCCTGATCAACGGCTCGCTCGCCACCACGGCGTCGTTCGCCCAGGCGGTGCGCAATCTTCATCCGCAATTCAACGTGGTGCTCTACGACCAGCCGTATGCCGGCAAGTCGAAGCCGCACAACCACCACGAGCGTCTGCTGACCAAGGAAACCGAGGGGCAGATTCTCCTGGAACTGATCGATCACTTTGCCGCCGACCAGGTCATGTCGTTCTCCTGGGGCGGTGCCTGCACCCTCATGGCCCTGGCCCACAAGCCACGGCGCATCGAGCGTGCGGTGGTCAGCTCGTTCTCGCCGGTGATCAACGAACCGATGCGCGACTACCTGGAGCGCGGTTCGAAGTACCTGCGCGAATGCGATCGCTACCAGGTGGGCAACCTGGTCAACGACACCATCGGCAAGTACCTGCCGCCGCTGTTCAAGCGCTTCAACTACCGGCACGTCAGCAGCCTGGACAACCACGAGTACGCGCAGATGCACTTCCACATCCACCAAGTGCTCGACCACGACCTGGAGAATGCGCTGAACGCGGCCAGGGCCATCGACATTCCGGTACTGTTCATCAATGGCGAATGGGACGAGTACACCACCATCGCCGATGCACGGCAGTTCAGCCGCCACGTGCGTCACTCGCAGTTCAGCGAGATCAGCAGCGCCGGGCACTTCCTGGACATGGAAAGCAAGTCCGCGTGCCGCGACACCCGCGACGCGCTGATGAATTTCCTCAAGCCGGCGCAGCGTGAGCAACGTGCGCGCTACCAGTACGTGCAAGGCCAGCATGCACTGGCCATCTGAGAGAAACGGGCACCTGTAGCCCGGCCAGCGGGGTCGACGCCCACACGGGCAAGAAGAAGATCACCGCCCTGGCGCTACAGGTCGCACGCACGCTCGATCGATTAAAAGCTTCAAATCGTTTCGCAGTTCTGGTACAACGTGGCCCTGCAAGCGGGTGTCGTATAATGGCATTACTCCAGCTTCCCAAGCTGATAACGAGGGTTCGATTCCCTTCACCCGCTCCAGTTTCTCCTCTCTGCCGTACTCCCTCCTGACCGCCAGCCTTACCTGCACAGCTGATCAACGCTCTGGATCAAGGTATCGCGTGGATGGCGCCGATGCGGCTTGACACCGTTCTGGCAAATACTGCATCTAGCGTTCTCTCCGAATCGAAGGATCGAACGATGTCTGTCAGAAATGCGCTTTTCGCCTGTCTCTCTCTTTCCGCCCTGGCCGGTTGCAGCAGCCTTCCCGAGTACAATCCGAGTCGCGAGATTTCTCCAGTGGACTATGCCGAGGAGCTGGTACTCCAGGCTGCCCAGCCCAACAAGAAGCAACCTTATGGAATCCGCGCCACACCGGTCCACACGTTCCATAGTGGCTACCAGGACGGCAGTTCGCTGGGTACCGGCAGCCTGATAGCACTCAATTCGCCCATGGTCATCGGCCAGCGCATGGTCTCGTTGTGCAACGGAACGGGAGGCACCCTGATTCCCCCCAGCAACAGGCCAGCCGTGGAAAACGGCTCTGGGTTCCGTAGCGTGATCTACGGTTGCAAGCGTACCGGCAAACCCGACTTCGCCTTCGCCATCATCAATGTCCGAAACGCCGCCAATTCGATTTCCTTCTTGTACGACTTCTTCGTCTGGGAGGCTGTGCCGCGCTATCAGGCCGAGTTCGAGCAAAGGACCAGAGACTTCGATATCGCGGGTTTCTGAAGCGCTCATGACCTCGGTCGATGACGTGTCGAGCTCCCGGCCCACCGGGAGCCAGCCGTTCGTCACCCTGACCATGGAGTCGTAAATTTTTACGAACACGAGACTCGACAAAAACGCCAAAAAATAATTTCAAATGGCAAAAATGGCTTAAAAAGTCGATAAATCCCCATGAAAGAAAAATAATGTAACGATTTACTTGACGCACACCCCCTGTTTCGTTTCTTATTTTTCCCACCTTGCCCAGTGCCCGATAGCCGAAGGACCGCGCCGCTTCACCGATGCCCGCGCGTCGGTGCCTGTGTGCGTCGTTTTTCCGCTCGTGGCCTGCCAGTGACACAGGCGCCTCGCCCGCGCCCACATCAGCTCCAACAAAAAAGGTGAACAACAATGGAGCCCACCTGCTCGTCCTCGTCGTGCCCGTCGTACCGCCAATCCGTGGTCCCGTCCCAGGAGCATCGCCCGCATGCAGCCTGAGCACAGCACCCACGGCAAGCATCAACTGCGCAAGTCCCTGCGCCTGTGGCAGGTGGTGATCATCGGCCTGGCCTACCTGACGCCGATGACCGTGTTCGACACCTTCGGCATCGTCTCCGGCCTCACCTCTGGCCATGTGCCCAGCGCCTACATCCTGGCCTTGCTGGGGATCCTGTTCACCGCGCTGAGCTACGGCATCCTGGTGCGGCATTTCCCGCAATCGGGGTCTGCCTATACCTACACGCAAAAAGCCATCAACCCGCATGTCGGCTTCCTGGTGGGCTGGTCGTCGCTGCTGGACTACCTGCTGCTGCCGATGGTCAACGCCCTGCTGGCCAAGCTGTACCTGTCGGCGATGTTCCCCGAGGTGCCGGAATGGACCTGGGTGGTCGGCTTCGTCACCCTGATCACCCTGATCAACATCCGCAGCATCAACCTGGTGGCCAGCTTCAACGTGCTGTTCGTCGGCGTGCAGATCATGATCATGTCGGTGTTCATCTACCTGTGCCTGCGCGGCCTGCACCAGGGCGAAGGCCTGGGCACCGCCTGGAGCCTGACTCCGTTCGTCGATGACAAGGCGCAGTTCAGCGCGCTGATGGCCGGCGCGACCATCCTGTGCTTCTCGTTCCTCGGCTTCGACGCGGTGACCACCCTGTCGGAAGAAACCCACCAGCCGGAAAAGGTCATCCCGCGGGCGATCTTCCTCACCGCGCTGATCGGCGGGGCGGTGTTCATCCTCACCTCGTTCTTCATCCAGGCCTACTTCCCGACCATGGACCGCTTCCAGGACCACGAAGCCGCCCTGCCGGAAATCGCCCTGTACGTCGGCGGCAAGCTGTTCCAGTCGATCTTCATCGCCTGCACCGTGATCAACACCATCGCCTCGGGCCTGGCCTCGCAGACCAGCGTGTCGCGCCTGCTGTACGTGATGGGCCGCGACAAGGTGATCCCGCAGCGCGTGTTCGCCCGCCTGCACCCACGCTACAAGACGCCGGTGCTGAACATCATCGTGGTCGGGCTGATCGCGACCTCGGCGATCTTCTTCGACCTGGTCACCGCCACCTCGATCATCAACTTCGGTGCGCTGGTGGCGTTCAGCTTCGTCAACCTGTCGGTCATCAATCACTGCTACGTTCGCCAGGGCCTGAACCAGGGCCTGCGGAACAAGCTCAAGCACCTGGTCCTGCCGACCATCGGCTTCTGCATCATTGCCGTGCTCTGGCTCGACCTCAACGAGCATTCACTGCTGTTCGGCGGCATCTGGGCCCTTTGCGGCGTGCTGTACCTGGCCCGGCTGACCAAGGCCTTCCGGGTCGCGCCACCGAGCTACCTCGCCGAGTGAGACCGCCTGTCGAACACGCCCGCGATCGTCGCGGGCGTGTTCATGACCGAGAAGGAAAACCCTCATGCTCCCGCGCCGCCTGTCCATCCAGTGGAAGATCATTCTCCTCGCCGGCCTGTGCCTGCTGGCCATCGTCGTGGTCCTTGCGCTCACCTCGCTGACCCAGTCGCGACGCAGCGCCGCCGAGGTGTTCGCCGCCAACACCGAACTGCTCGAGCACAACGCCCGCCTGCGCCTGCAGGCCCACGGCGAGACCCAGGCGCTGCGAATCCAGCGCTATTTCATGGACGCCTACCAGTACGGCAACGGCTTCGCCCGCCTGGTCCAGGTGCTGCGCCAGCGCGCCGACGGCGACCTGCGCGCGGACCTGGTGGCCCAGGCCCGCGCGGCACTGGCCGGCAATCGCGACCTGATCGGCCTGTACCTGGTGTTCCAGCCGGACAGCCTCGACCAGCAGGACGCCCGTTTCAAAGCCCAGGCCCATCAGGGCAGCAACGACAGCGGGCGCTTTTCCCTGTACTGGTCGCGCAATGCCGCCGGCGAGCTGGAACCCGAGGCCATGCCCGAGTCGATGCTCGCCGACACCAGCGTCGCCGCCAACGGCTCGCCGTACAACCGCTGGCTGACCTGCCCGCTGGAAACGGCCAGGGCCTGCGTGCTCGATCCGTATTTCGACGAGGTCAACGGCAAGCAGGTGCTGATGACCAGCATCGCCCTGCCGCTGCTGGACAACGGCAAGGTGATCGGCGTGGTCGGCCTCGACATCGGCCTGGACAACCTGCAGCAACTGGCCCTCGCCGGTCGCCAGGAACTGTTCGACGGCCAGGGTCAGGTCAGCATCGTCAGCCCGGCCGGGCTGCTGGCCGGACACAGCGCCGACGCCAGGCAACTGAGCAAGCCGCTGCCGCCAGCGCAGGACAACGGCCTGATGCGGGTCAGCCGGCCCTTCGCACCGATTCCCGACGTCGCGCCGTGGCAGGTCCTGCTGGAGATCCCCCAGGCCGTGCTGCAGGCGCCGGCGGTCCAGCTCAACCAGCGCCTCGCTGCCAGCAACCAGAGCGCCAACCTGTTCAACCTGCTGGTCGCCCTGGTCACCGCCCTGGCCGGCCTGGTGCTGATCTGGCTGACCGCCCGCGGCGTGACCCGGCCGATCCTCGCCGTGGCCGAGCGCCTGCGCGAGATCGCCAGCGGCGACGGCGACCTGACCCAGCGCCTGGACTACGCCCGCGATGACGAGCTGGGCCAGCTCAGTGGCTGGTTCAACCGCTTCCTCGACAAGCTGCAGCCGGTGATCGTCCAGGTCAAAGGCTCGCTGCAGGAAGCCCGTGGCACCGCCGACCAGTCCGCCGCCATCGCCAGCCAGACCAGCGGCGGCATGCAGTTGCAGCAGCGCGAGATCGAACAGGTGGCCACCGCCGCCAACGAAATGAGCGCCACCGCCCACGACGTGGCGAACAACGCAGCGCAGGCTGCCCAGGCGGCACGCGGTGCCGACCAGGCCACCCGCGAGGGCCTGGAACTGGTCGGCATCACCCGCCGGGCCATCGACCAGCTGGCCGCCGACATGGACCTGGCGATGGAACGGGTCCAGGCCCTGGCCGGACGCAGCGACCAGATCGGCTCGGTGCTGGAGGTGATCCGCGCCATCGCCGAGCAGACCAACCTGCTGGCCCTCAACGCCGCCATCGAGGCTGCCCGCGCCGGCGAGGCGGGTCGCGGCTTTGCCGTGGTCGCCGACGAAGTGCGCAACCTGGCCCAGCGCACGCAGGTGTCGGTGGAAGAAATCCGCCAGGTGATCGAAGCTCTGCAAGGCGGCACCCAGGGCGTGGTCGAGGCCATGCACGATGGCCAGCGCCAGGCCAAGGACAGCGTCACCCGCATGGAACAGGCGGTGCCAGCCCTGCAACGGGTCGGCGAGGCGGTCACGGTGATCAGCGACATGAACCTGCAGATCGCCTCCGCCGCCGAGCAGCAGAGCGCCGTGGCCGAGGAGGTCAACCGCAATGTCGCCGGCATTCGCGACGTCACCGAATCGCTGTCCGGCCAGGCCGACGAGTCGGCCCGCATCAGCCAGGCGCTGAACCGCCTGGCCAACCAGCAGCAGGCGCTGATGGAGCAATTCCGGGTCTGACGTACCCAGCAAGCCAACCGGGGCCGCCTGCGGCCCTTCGCGAGCAAGCTCGCTCCCACGGTGTGGACTGCCTGTGGGAGCGAGCTTGCTCGCGAAGGGCTGCAAGGCAGCCCTGACAAAGTGAGGAGACCCGTTGTGGCAACTGCGTTTTTCGATCTGAACGATGAGCAGGGAGTACTGCGTACCTCCATCGCCGTCACCCTGTTCATCGCCGTGATCGGTATCGGCTTCGGCGTGGCCTCGGGCTCGTTCTCGATCGTGTTCGACGGCGTGTACTCGATGGTCGACGCCAGCATGAGCGGACTGTCGCTGGTGGTGGTGCGGCTGATCACCGCGCACACCCGCAGCGCGCACATGTCGCGCAAGCTGCGCGAGCGTTTCACCATGGGGTTCTGGCACCTGGAGCCGATGGTCCTGGCGCTGAACGGCATCCTGCTGACCGGCGTCGCCATCTACGCGCTGATCAACGCCATGCTCAGCCTGCTGGAAGGCGGGCGCGACCTGGAGTTCGGCCTGGCGCTGATCTACGCGGTGCTGACGGTGATCGCCTGCCTGACCATCGCCATCCTCGAAGCCCGGGCCAACCGCAGGATCAACTCCGACTTCGTGCGCATGGACGTCAAGGGCTGGGTGATGTCGGCAAGCATCACCGCGGCGCTGCTGATCGCCTTCTGCGTCGGCATCGCCGTGCAGGGCACAAGGTGGGAATGGATCTCGCCCTACATCGACCCGGCGGTGCTCGGGCTGGTGTGCCTGGTGATCATCCCGCTGCCGCTGTCGGTGATCCGCCAGGCCCTGGCGGACATGTTCCTGGTCACCCCGGCCGACCTGAAGCAGCACGTCGACGCGGTGGCCCAGGCGTTCGTCGAACGCCACGGCATGCTCGGCTACCGGACCTACGTGGCCAAGGTCGGGCGTTCGCGGGAGATCGAGCTGTTCTTCATCGTCCCGGCCAGCATGCCGGCACGCACCATCGGCGAGTGGGATGCCTGGCGCGACGAGATCGGCAACGCCATCGGCGGCGAAGGGCCGGATCGCTGGTTGACGGTGCTGTTCACCGGGGACCTGGAGTGGGCTGAGTAAACCACGCCACGTGTAGGGGATTGGCCTCCCGATGCCCCAGCGGGTACGATGCTGGCCAAATGCCCAAACCCTCCCGACCTCCTGTACTGGAGCGCCGGGTGCCGGGCTTTTGCGCTAGCGTCTGTCAGATACATCAAAAGGACCTGAACATGTTTCTTTCCCGCTGGCTTCCGGGCCTGGCCAACCTGCTGCATTACCGGCGCGAGTGGTTCCGCCCGGACGTGCAGGCCGGCCTGTCGGTGGCCGCCATCCAGATCCCCATCGCCATCGCCTACGCGCAGATCGCCGGGCTGCCACCGCAGGTGGGCCTGTACGCGTGCATCCTGCCGATGATCGTCTACGCGCTGGTGGGCAGTTCGCGGCAACTGATGGTCGGCCCCGATGCCGCCACCTGCGCCATGGTCGCCGGGGCCATCGCGCCACTGGCCATGGGCGACCCGGATCGCCTGCTGCAGCTCTCCGTGGTGGTCACCGTGCTGGTCGGCCTGATGCTGATCTGCGCCGGGGTGGCCCGTGCCGGGTTCATTGCCAGCTTCTTCTCGCGACCGATCCTCATCGGCTACCTCAACGGCATCGGCCTGAGCCTGCTGGCCGGGCAACTGGGCAAGGTGGTCGGGTTCAAGATCGAGGGCAACGGTTTCATCCTCAGCATGATCAACTTCTTCGAGCGGCTCGGCGAGATCCACTGGCTGACCCTGGCCATCGGCCTGGCGGGCCTGGCGATGCTGATCTGGCTGCCACGGCGCTACCCGAAACTGCCCTCGGCGCTGGTGACGGTGGCGGTGTTCACCCTGATCGCCGGGGTCTTCGGCCTCGACAACCACGGCGTCGCGGTGCTCGGCCATGTTCCCGGCGGCATGCCGGAGCTGGCCTGGCCGCAGACCTCGCTGGAAGAAATGAAGAGCCTGCTGCGCGACGCCCTGGGCATCGCCACCGTGAGTTTCTGCAGCGCCATGCTCACCGCCCGCAGCTTCGCCGCGCGGCACGGCTATGCGATCAACGCCAACCATGAGTTCGTCGCCCTCGGCGTGTCCAACCTGGCGGCCGGGGTGTCCCAGGGCTTCGCCATCAGCGGCGCCGACTCGCGTACCGCGGTCAACGACATGGTCGGCGGCAAGAGCCAGCTGGTGGGCATCGTCGCCGCCCTGGTGATCGCCGCGATCCTGATGTTCTTCACCGCGCCCATGGCCTGGATTCCCCAGGCTGCGCTGGGCGCGGTGCTGCTGATGGCCGGCTGGGGCCTGATCGACGTGCAGTCGCTGCGCAAGATCTGGGCGCTGAGCCGCTTCGAGTTCTTCCTCTGCGTGTTCACCACCTTCGGCGTGCTCGGCGTCGGCGTGCTGCCGGGGATCATCATTGCCGTGACCCTGGCGATCCTGCGCCTGCTCTACAGCATCTACCAGCCCACCGACGCGGTGCTCGGCTGGGCGCCGGGGATCGAGGGCCAGGTCGACATCAGCCGGCACAAGGACGCACGCACCGTGCCGGGGCTGGTGGTGTACCGCTTCGACGACGCGATCCTGTTCTTCAATGCCGACTACTTCAAGATGCGCCTGCTCGACGCCGTGCAGCGCGAGGCCAGCCCGAAGGCGGTGCTGTTCGACGCCGAGGCGGTGAGCAGCATCGACGTCAGTGGCATCGCGGCGCTGCGCGAGGTGCGCGACACGCTCAAGGCCCAGGGCATCGAACTGGGCATCGCCCGTGCCCGCGGTGCCTTCCTGCGCATGCTGGTGCGCTCGGGGCTGGCGCGGGAGATGGACAATCACCTGCTGTATGGCTCGGTGCGCGCGGGGATCCGTGCGTATCGGCTGTGGCGCAACAAGGTCAGGCGCGAGGAAGCGGATGCCGGCAAGGCAGCGCCGGTGCCGAACCTGCCGTAGGACGCTCCTGCCGGCGGCTCACCAGCCGCCGGCCTCGAGCAAGGTCGGCTCATCCTGCGCTGCCGGGCGCCCATGGAACTTGAGCAAGGCCCCCGGACGATTGCTGAAGATGCCATCCACCCCCGCCTCGCTGACCCGCTTGAAATCCACAGGTTCGTCGACGGTGTAGACATGCACCAGCAGGCCCTTGTCGTGGGCCATCCGGTTCATCCACGGCCGGGCCAGGTCGGCATAGCTCTGCTCGCCACCGGCGGCCAGCGCGGTGGAGGGCCCGGTGCCGACCGCGCCCGCCTGCCTGGCGAAGTCGAGCCAGCGCGCGAACTCGCCGCGGTCCCTGGGCTGCTGGCGGGCATACCAGGCGGCCTTGTCAGCCAGGCCGGACTCGGCCAAGGTCGGGACCGGCGCTGGCTCGACATGCGCCTTGCCGAGCCACAGCAGCAACACCTTCGGCACCTCGGGCATGGCCTGGTGCAGCAGGGCCAGGCTGTCGCGGTCGAAGCTCTGCAGCACCACCCGTCCTGGCCGGTCGAGCCAGCCGCGCTTGGCCAGGGCACGCTGCAGGTCCTGCTCGATACCCGGGAACTGGCCGGGCATCTTGGTCTCGATGTAGAGGCCCGGCGTGCGCGCCGGGTTGCCTTCGGCGATGTCGATCACTTCGTCCAGGGTGAGGATCCGCACGCCGGCGAAAGCCGCCCGTGCCCGCTGCGGATAGGCCCGGTTGAACCAACTGCCGGCGTCCAGGGCCTTCAGCTCGGCCAGGGTGAAGGCGCTGACCGGGCTGTTGGCGCGCTCGGGAAAACGCTCGGCGACATCGCTGGTGCGGCGCAGGTCGTTGTCGTGGACCACCACCAGCACGCCGTCGCGGCTGCGCTGCAGGTCCATTTCCAGGTAATCGGCGCCCAGGTCGCGGGCCAGCTGGTAGGCCGGCGCGGTGGATTCGGGGGCATCGAAGGAAGCCCCCCGGTGGGCGATCACCGCCGGGTACGGGATGCCCTGGGCCTGCGCCAGGGCAGCGCCATCCTCGGCCTGGGCCGGGGCCAGCAGCGCACCCAGGCCGAGGCCCAGGCAGAAATCCTTGAATCGCATGGCAGTGTCTCCTTGGAAAACCGCTGCAGAGGATAGTCGCCGACACGGATGACAGGCCGTGACGTGCTAAAGTCCCGCCCTGCCGATTTGCAACAAGATATCTGTGAGACCCGCCATGCCCGCCGCACCAGACGCCTCCCTCGCCTCCTGGGCAGAATGCTCCGCCCTCCATCCGTGCTCCGGCCTGCTCCTGGGCAATGGCGCGAGCCGGGCGATCTGGCGCCCGTTCAGCTACTTCTCGCTGTTCGAACTGGCCCAGCGGGTGCGCAACAAGCCGCTCGGGGTCAGCGACCAGGCACTGTTCAAGTCGCTGGGCAGCGAGCTGTTCGAACCGGTGCTGAGCGCCCTCAACACCACGGTGCGGGTCAACGCGGCACTGGCGATCAGCGCTTCCGCCCCGCTGAACCGCTACTACGCGATCAAGGAAGCGCTGATCCATGCCGTGCGCAGCGTGCACATCCCGTGGAAGCTGCTGCCGGCCTCGACGCTGACGGCGATCAATGCCGAACTGCGCAATTACCGCAGCGTCTTCTCCGGCAACTACGACCTGCTCTGCCACTGGGCGGCGAGTCATGCGCCGGAAGGGTTCCAGGTGCTGTTCGACGAGGACGGCCACTTCGATGTCAGCCGTACCCAGGGCAGCGGCACGCGCCTGCACTACCTGCATGGCGGCCTGCACCTGCTGCGCACCGAGGACGGCGGCACGCGCCTGCGCGCCGCCAGCGGCAGCCAGTTGCTCGACGGCTTCGCCATCAACACGCCGGGCGACGTGCCGCTGTTCGTCAACGAATGCACCAGCGAGCACAAGCTGCGGGCGATCCGCAGTTCCGACTACCTGACCTGGAGCCATGCCGCCCTGGCCACGCACCACGAGGGCCTGTGCATCTTCGGCCATCACCTGGACCGCGCCGACCGCCATCTGCTGCACGCCATCCAGCAGGCGCGGCCGGCTCACCTGGCGATCTCGATCCTGCCGTTGAGCGAGGCGGCCATCGTCAGCCAGAAGCAGCATTACGCGCGAATCTTCGGGGAAACCCCAGGGATCGAGGTGCATTTCTTCGATGCTTCGAGCCATCCGCTGGGGCGCGCCGAACTCAATGTGGTGGCACCGCCGGCGATTGCCCGCCGCCGTCGCTGATGGCCGGGTGATGTTGAAATACCGTAGCAAATAACAATAATTCTCGATAACATTTGCGACCTTTCTCTCCGGCACTTCCCTGGAAAGTTCGCATGCAGCGCCCCAAACCCGACCGCTTCGCGCAGGACACCTGTCATGGTTTCTATGCCGACATCCTGCACTTCCTGCGCAAGCGCACGGACAGCGCCAGCGATGCCGCGGACATGACCCAGGATGTCTTCACCCAGTGGCTCGGCTACCGCGACAAGGCCCGGGTGGAGCAGCCGCGCGCCTTCCTGTTCCAGATGGCGCGCAACCTGTTGCGCGACCACTGGCGACGGCAGAAGGTGCGCCACGAAGTGCTCGACGAACAGGCCGATGCCCGCGAGGACGAACGCGCCAGCGAGGCCCCCGGTTCCGATCCGCTGGCCGGCGCGCAGCGCCTGCAACGCCTGGAGCAGTTGAAGATTGTTCTCGCCGAACTCTCGCCGCGCCGCCGCGAAGCCCTTATGCTGCACCGCTTCGAAGGTTTGAGTCAGGCGCAGATCAGTGAACGCATGGGGATTTCCATCAGCATGGTGGAGAAACATATCGCCGCCGCGCTCCTCTACTGCAAGCAGCGCCTGGACAGTGACAACGTTGCGGAGCAAGCGGAATGACCCCACCTGACATGGACAGCCGATCGCTCGACGCCCAGGCGGCGGGCTGGTTCACGCGCAATCGCAACGACCACTCGCGGGCCACGCGCAAGGCCTTCGCCCAATGGCTGGAGCAGCCCGGCCACGCCCAGGCCTACCAGCAGTTCGAGCAGCTCTGGGATGACCTCGCCGCGCTCAAGGAACTGAACAAGCCGGTGCCGTTGCGCCCGCCGCGGACCCCGTACTGGCGGCCGGCGCTGGCCACCGCGGCGGCGCTGGTCTGCGCCCTGCTGGCGGGCAACCTGGGCAGTACGGCGACACCACTGCAACGCGAGCTGGCGAGCCAGGACGGGCAGCCGAGCAGCGTCACCCTGCCCGACGGCAGCCGTCTCCAGCTCAACGCCAACACCCGGCTGAGCCTCGACTTCGATGCCGAGCGCCGGGTGATCCACCTGCAGCAGGGCCAGGTCTACCTGGACGTGGCCCCGGACAAGGAACGCCCGTTGTTCGTCGATGCCGGCACAGCGCGGGTACGCGTGGTCGGCACGGCCTTCGACCTGCGCCGCGGCCAGCGCGAGCTGGTGCTCAGCGTGGCCCATGGCCTGGTGGCCTTCGAGACCCCGGGGGAGCGGCGCGAGCCGCTGCTGCTGGGGGCCCGCGAGCGCGCGGTGTACAACCTCGCCCGCGGCGACCTGAGCCGGCAGGCCCTGAGCGACGCCGAAGTGGCCGACTGGCGCAGCGGCCACGTGTCGTTCCGCAACCGCGAGCTGGCCAGCCTGGTGGACGAGCTGTCGTTGTACCGCCCGGCCGCGGTGCTGCTGGCCGACCCTGCGCTGGCCGGCTACAAGGTGTCCGGCAATCTCGACGTGCACGATCCCGACGCCCTGCTCAACGCCCTGCCGGCGCTGCTGCCGGTGAAGACCGTGGCGCTGGCGGATGGCCGGCTGCGGATCGAGCGGCGCTAGCGACTGCATCGCCACCCAGAGTAAGAAATATTTTCATTCTCAGGTGAGGGTTTTCCCACGCACCGCGTCTTCCTCCCCGACTGCGCCGTCGACACCGTCTTTTTTTGGCCTTTGGCCGTACTGGGGGAATTCATGTTTCGTGCGTTTCGAGCTTCCAAGCCATCGCTGCTTGCCGTGTGCCTGGCCCTGAGCCTGCAGGCCCAGGCCGCGCCGGTGCAACTGCAACTGCCGGCGCAGCCGCTGGCCGCCTCGCTGAGCCAGGTGGCGCAACAGACCAAGGTGCAACTGCTGTTCGACGAGGCCCTGCTGCGCAACGTGTCGGCGCCCGCCCTCAACGGCCAGTACAGCGCCGAGGAAGCCATCACCCGCCTGCTGGCGAGCAGCCGCTTCACCCTGGTCAAGGTCGGCAACACCTACGTGGTGCGTCCCCGAGAAAGCGAGACCACGCCCCCCGGCAACGCCAGCACCGGCATCCAGCTCGGCGCCATGAGCATCGTCGGCGACGGCCAGCAGGTGGACCCGTCCACCGTCGGCCGCTCGACCCTGACCCAGCGCGATATCGACCGCGAGCAGGCGAACAACGTGCCGAGCCTGCTGAGCACCCTGCCCGGCGTGGAAATGGCCGGCTCGATGATGCCCGGCGGGCAGAAGATCAACATCTGGGGCATGGGCGATGCCGAGGACGTGCAACTGACCGTCGACGGCGCCACCAAGACCGGCTTCGAGCGCTACCAGCAAGGCACGATGTTCGTCGAGCCGGAGCTGATCAAGAGCATCGAAGTGGAGAAAGGCCCGCACTCGCCCTTCGTCGGCAACGCCGGCCTCGGCGGCAGCGTCAACATGACCACCAAGGATGCCCCGGACCTGCTGCAGGAAGGCCGCGACACCGGGGCGATGCTCAAGTACGGCTACTCCAGCAACGACCACCAGCAGGTGTACAGCTCGGCACTCTACGGCCGCACCGAGGACCGCCGCATCGACGGCCTGGTGTACCTGACCAAGCGCGATGGCGACGACTTCAAGCTGGCCTCGTCGCTGCCCGACCCGGGCAACCAGTACCCGATCAATCCCAAGCGCCTGCCCGACAGCGCCCAGGACCTTGAAGGCGCGCTGTTCAAGCTGAATGCCCAGCTCACCGACGAACAGTCCCTCGGCCTGTCGTACTCGCGCTCGAACAACCAGCGCATGACCCGCTACTCGTCGACCAACTACGCGGCGCCGCCGACCAAGGCCAACATCGACCGCTATGGCTACGAGCAGGCCATGCGGCGTTACCTGGCCCACCGCGAGACCATCGACATCACCTGGTCGGCCAAGTACCGCTACCAGCCGCTGGACAACCCCCTGGTCAACCTGGAAGTGAAGTATTCCGAGTCCGATGTCGACCAGACCGACGAACGCGGGCCCAACGCCTTCTTCCAGCTCGCCACCGGCGGCCGGCGCATGGAGACCGACTACAAGGACCGCAACTTCGAAGTGCGCAACACCGCCCAGTTCGCCACCGGTGCGCTGGACCACTCGCTGACCACCGGCGTCGAACTGCATCGCCATAGCCGCGAAACCGACATGTGGATGCCCGGCACCACCTACAACACGAAGAACTACAACTACGGCCACTTCCAGCCGGCCTTCATGCCCCACGGCAAGGTCGACACCAACAGCGCCTACGTGCAGGACGCCATCACCCTTGGCCAGGTGACCATCACCCCGTCGCTGCGCTACGACCATGTGCGCAACCGTGGTGAAGCCAACGATGCGCCGTTCTACAACGTCGCCAGCGCCGGCCACGACTACGGCGACAAGACCTACACCGGCTGGTCACCACGCCTGGCACTGTTCTGGCGTGCCACCGACGACGTGGCCTTCTTCGCCGACTACTCGAAGACCTGGCGTGCGCCGGTCATCGACGAGCAGTACGAAGTGCAGAGCGCGGCCAGCACCCGCAGCGCCACCAGCCGCGACCTCGATCCGGAACGCATCACCGCCCTGCGCGCGGGCAACGTCACCGACTTCTCCGGGCTGTTCGCCGCCGACGACAACCTGCAGGTGCGCACCACCCTGTTCCACAACAAGATCAAGGACGAGATCTTCAAGAACCTCGGGGTCGAGTGCCAGGCGCAGAACGTGACTGGCGGCAGCATCGGCCAGGCCTGCGGCAACTACCTGATCGGCAACTACCGCAACCTCAAGGGCGTGACCTACAAGGGCTTCGAGGTGGAAAGCTTCTACGACTCCAGCTACCTGTTCGGCACCCTGTCCTACACCTGGATGACCGGCAAGCACGAAGGGGCCTACAACAACCCCTGGGGTCCGGATGTCTGGGCGCGTGACGTGCCGGCACCGAAATGGGTCGCGCGCCTGGGCGTGAAGATTCCCGACTGGGATGCGGTGGTGGGCTGGAAAGGCCTGTGGGTGCGCCAGACCGATCGCCTGCCGAGCGACAAGTACCCACCGGGCTACCTGGGCAGCGCCCTGGGCGACAGCTACTGGGACCAGCGCGCCAACGAGGCCTACAACGTCCAGGGCCTGTTCGCCAGCTGGAAGCCGCAGCAGCCTTACCTGAAGGGCACCGAGGTCAACTTCACCCTGGACAACATGTTCAACCGCGATTACGCGCCGATGCTCAGCGACGACAACGTCTACAGCACCGGGCGCAACGCCAAGGTCAGCATCACCCGCTTCTTCTGAGTCTGGATGCCTGGACACGAGAAAGCCGCGGAGCATTGCTCCGCGGCTTTTTTCATACCGGAATGGTCACCGGTAACGCGGACTGCGCGACCGCCAGCAAGGCCTTGGCAATCCTCATGTCCAGCACGGCGCTGTTGAGCATTTCCCGGTGCTTTGCCTCGGCTGGGGCGGGAAGATAGGCGGTCTGGAGGATGGCATTGTTGAGGTGCTCGACAGCCTTGGTGATGGCTTCTTTCATGGGAGCTGGCTTGCCAGCGATAGGCATGGGTATCTACTCATCGTCCGGTTCAGCCGAACTACCCGAGTGGCGTGGTTCAGTCAGGAGCTGCTTTGGAACGCCAGGCCGGACAACCTCTTCACTGCTGCCACTCCTTGGCTAGACTGTCCAAACGGCCCGGCGGAATTCCCGCCGGGCCCTTCCATCCGCTCCCTAGCAGAGTCGTCCGCCGTCGCTATCGCGCTGATAACACGGGGGCCGATCGTGCATCCCCCGCCTTTCCTGCACGGGTACGGCGCCCGTTGCACCGGTCTTCTTGCAGGCCCCATCAAGTCGGGCCCGAGGAGCCTGAAGATGCGCATCATCAGAAACACTGCCCCGCCCGGTGATGGGCTGGTACAACACGAACCGACCACGAGTATGGAAATTCCCTTCCAGACACTGATCCGCTGTCAGTACGGGCTCACCCATTTCCCGCTGTTCGATGTCCCTCCCTGGGGCACCGTACTGCCTTACCAGGAAGGCATGGAAGCGGGAGTGACCTACCACTTCGAAGCCGAAACGATTTACATGCCCGGGGCTACCGTGGTGGGCGTACGCTGGACACCTCGCAGCGGAAACAATGTGCATGTCCTCAGCTTCACCGTGCCCGCCGATGAGCCCGCCACATGGGGAGCTCCCATCCCCTATGCCTGGGTGGTCGAGTCCCAGGGCGAAGACGTGCTGATAGAGTTCGAAGCGTCCTATCCGGATGGCAGCGTGGAAACCGGTAGAAGCCTTGACGTACATGTCAGCAAAAGCTTGGGGTTCGGCGCAGTGAACATCGCCGACCTCAACAACGGAGACCTTTTCAATCCCGACCACTACCCGGACGGGGTCACTGTGAAAGTCGACCCCATCGTCGATATCGTCGAATACAGCATCCTGCGCTGCTACTGGCGGGTGAAGGCCTTTATCGCAGGCAATGTCTATCTGTTCCACGAGTGGGGGACTTCGTTTACCGGCGCCCCCGGTAAAGCCTACGAGTTCGTGGTACCACCAGAGGCTTACAGCGGCTTGAACGTACCGCAGTTCGATCGATTCGAGATTGAAGTACGGATGAACCTCAGCCTCGCTCCAGAGCCGGTACCACAGTTCCGCTGGTCATTCGGGGCACATGACTTTCTCGTTTCATTCGATGTGAAGTAGCGCTGGTGTGGTGTTTTGCAAATACAACCAATAAATCGCGAGTGTTTCTTGTGCTCAGGCAAGGCGGCGCGACGAGTCATAGCCCAGCTACGGCGAGGCGCGACAACACCGCACGAGCGCAAAAAGCGCCGCGAATCATGGTCGTTATTTGTGAAACACCACACCATGCACTCACCCCGCAATCAACCCATCCGCCTTGAGCAAGGTCTCCAGGCAATGCTCGGAAACCCCGTAGAACGCCTTCAGTTCGGCGATCTTCTCCAGCAGAGCCGCCGGATCCCCGGCTTCCTTGCGCTTGGTGGCAAGGATCATCTTGTTCTTGTTGGTGTGCTCCAGCGAGATGAACTCGAACACCTTGGTCTCGTAGCCGCAGGCTTCGAGGTACAGCGCGCGCAGGCTGTCGGTGAGCATCTCGGCCTGCTGGCCGAGGTGCAGGCCGTATTGCAGCATCGGCTTGAGCAGGCCGGGGCTGTGCAACTGCGGTCGGATCTGCTTGTGGCAGCACGGCGAGCACATGATGATCGCCGCGCCGCAGCGGATGCCGGTGTGGATCGCATAGTCGGTGGCGATGTCGCAGGCGTGCAGGGCGATCATCACGTCGATCTCGGCCGGCACCACGCTGCGCACGTCACCCTGCTCGAACACCAGCCCCGGGTGCTCCAGGTGGCTGGCGGCCTTGTTGCACAGCTCGACCATGTCCGCACGCAACTCGACCCCGGTCACCTCGGCCGGACACTGCAGGGTGTTGCTCAGGTAGTCGTGGATGGCGAAGGTCAGGTAGCCCTTGCCCGAGCCGAAGTCCGCCACCCGTACCGGCTGCTGCGCCGGCAGCGAGACGCTGGCGAAGGCGTGGGAGAACACCTCGATGAACTTGTTGATCTGCTTCCACTTGCGCGACATCGCCGGGATCAGCGCCTGCTGCCGGTCGGTGACGCCGAGGTCGTGGAGGAAGGGCCGGCTCAGTTCCAGGTAGCGCTTCTTCTCCCGGTCATGCTCGCCCGCCGCGGCCTGGCGCACCTGCTGCGCGGCGTTGCGGTGGAGCATCGGCTTGCCCTTCTTGCTGAACTCCAGTTGCACTTCGTCGGCCAGGGTCAGCAGGTGGGCGTTGCGAAACGCGCCCGGCAGCCATTCGGCGATCTGCACCTGGGCCTCGTCCAGGGCCAGGTTGCGGGTGATGTCGCGGGTCTTGTAGCGATGGACGAACTGCAGGCTCGGCGTGCCCTTGACCGTCAGCGGCTTGGCCGTGATGCGCTGCAGCTCGGCTTCGCTGCCGACATGACGGGCCAGCACCAGCTTGACGAAGGACTGCTGCTGCAGGCTCTCGGCGAGCTGGGCGAGAAACTGCGCACGCGCATCCGGCGCGGCCTGGGCGTTGGGGGTAGCGGACATGGGAATGGGGTGCCTCGGGGTTGCGGGGGGCGCCAGATGGCGCGCAATGCCGGGCATTTTACGTGGATGCCCGGCCAGCGCACAGGTTTTGTCGATCAGCGCGTCAGTCGATGATCACCAGGCGATTGGGCAGCTCGTTGCGCTGGCTGGTGGCCGGGACATGGGCCTTGAGCAGTTCGCCGCAGGCGGCGATGCAGGTGAGGAAGCCTTTGAGGATCTGCCCGGCGCGGACCTGGGCGGTGAACCCGGCGACGATGGCATCCCACACCTGGTCATCGAGGCGTGCGGCGATGCCGTCGTCCACCAGGATCTCCACGTAGCGCTCGGCCTCGCAGACGAAGATCAGCACCCCGGTGCGGCCGGCGGTGTGGTGCAGGTTCTGTTCGAGGAACTGCCGTCGCGCCAGGTTGGAGGCGCGCCACTGGCGCACCTGGCGCGGCACCAGGCGGCCGGTGAAGCGCGGCAGGCGCAGGACCAGCACCAGCACGATGAAGGTCAGCCACTGGGTCAGCAGCAGGCCATGGGCGCTGAACCAGCCGGTGAGGTAGTACAGCAGGCCCGGCAGCAGCAGCGCCAGCAGGCTGGCCCAGACCAGCGGCACATAGGCGTAGTCGTCGGCGCTGCGGGCCAGGACGGTGACCAGTTCGGCGTCGGTACCGCGCTCGACCTCGGCGATGGCCTCGGCCACCTGGCGTTGCTGGAATTCGTTGAGTAGTGCCATGGGTATCCTTTGACCTTGTGTTGCTGCTGATGGCCTCATCGCTGGCAAGCCAGCGATGAGGCCATCAGCAGCAAAGATTCACCAACTGCCGGACGAACCACCGCCGCCGAAACTGCCGCCACCGCCACCAAAGCCGCCACCACCTCCGCGACCACCGCCCAGCCCGCCGAAGCCGCCACCGAATCCACCCCCAGGCCCACCGCGCCGGCCACCGCCGCCGAGGCCCTGGAGATAGAGCACGACCACCACCAGCAGGATGAACAAACCGATCGCCCACAGCGACGGCGGTTCGCCCTCGCCATCCGCCGAACTGGCCCGCGACGGCTGCGCCAGCGGGTTGCCGCCGAGCACCTGGAGGATCGCCGCCGTGCCCTGGACGATGCCCTGGCTGAACTCGCCACGCTTGAACGCCGGCAGGATGATGCGGTTGATGATCACCGAGGACTGCGCGTCGGTCAGCCGCTCCTCCAGCCCGTAGCCCACCTCGATGCGCAGCTTGCGCTGCTGCGGCGCGACCAGCAGCAGCGCGCCGTTGTCCTTGCCCTGCTGGCCGATGCCCCAGTGCCGCCCCAACTGATAGCCGTAATCCTCGATGGCCAGGCCCTGCAGGTCGGGCACGGTGACCACCACCACCTGCTCGCCGCTGGCCTGTTCATGGGCAGCGAGCATCTGCGTGAGCTGGCTGCGGGTAGGGGCGTCGAGCAGGTTGGCGGCGTCCACCACCCGCCCGCTCAGCGCCGGGAAGACCACCTCGGCACGCACCGCCAGCGCCAGCAGGAGCAGCGCCAGCAGCAGCGAGGCCTTGAACGCTCGCATCAGAATTTCACTTCAGGGGCTTTGTCGGCATCGGCGCTGGTGGCCTCGAAGCTCTCGCGCAGCGGCAGGTCGCTGTACATCAGCGTGTGCCAGATGCGCCCGGGGAAGGTGCGGATCTCGGTGTTGTACTTCTGCACCGCGGCGATGAAGTCCTTGCGCGCCACGGCGATGCGGTTTTCCGTGCCTTCGAGCTGGGACTGCAGGGCGAGGAAGTTCTGGTCGGCCTTGAGGTTGGGGTACTGCTCGGCGACCACCATCAGCCGGCTCAGCGCCCCGGTCAGTTGTGCCTGGGCGGCCTGGAACTGCTTGATCTTCTCCGGATCGTTCAGGCTGTTGGCATCGACCTGGATCGACGTGGCCTTGGCCCGCGCCTCGATCACTGCGGTGAGGGTGTCCTGTTCATGCTGGGCGTAGCCCTTGACCGTCGCCACCAGGTTGGGGATCAGGTCGGCACGCCGCTGGTACTGGTTCTGCACCTGGCCCCAGGCCGCCTTGACCTGCTCGTCGTAGCTGGGAATGTTGTTGATGCCGCAGCCCGACAGCAGGCCGGCGAGCAGGATCAGCATCCAGGTCTTCGCACTCATCGATACATGCATCTTGCCAAAGCTCCTTGATTACCCGTAAAGACACCGGACTTGAGGCATAATCCGGGACCGCCGCTGGATAGTGCGGGCCCAATCGGCTACAAACGTGCCCCAGCAAACTACAACAATAGCCGCTCCCCCAATTTCGGCTGGCCGGTATCTCCCGTGAATACCGGTGCGAGCCACGAGATCAGAATTCATGAAGAACCTGTGTTTGCTGGGCCTGCTCGTCAGCCTGGCCAGTCAGACGGCCCTGGCCGACACCTCCGCTGCTGCCGCGCACCTGAAGGAAAAGAAAGCCTTCGTCGACCACCTGCTGGGCCAGATGACCCAGGACGAGAAGATCGGCCAGTTGCGCCTGATCTCCATCGGCCCGGAAATGCCACGGGAGAAGATCCGCGAGGAAATCGCCGCGGGCCGCATCGGCGGCACCTTCAACTCGCGCACCGCCCCGGAAAACCGGCCGATGCAGGACGCCGCCATGCGCAGCCGGCTGAAGATCCCGATGTTCTTCGCCTACGACACCATCCACGGCAACCGCACCATCTTCCCGATCGGCCTGGGCATGGCCTCGTCCTGGGACATGGGCGCCATCGCCACGGTCGGCCGCACCTCGGCCGTCGAGGCCGCCGCCGACTCGCTCGACATGACCTTCGCGCCGATGGTCGACATCGCCCGTGACCCGCGCTGGGGCCGCACCAGCGAAGGCTTCGGCGAAGACACCTACCTGACCTCGAAGATCGGCAAGGTGATGGTCGAGTCGTTCCAGGGCAAGAGTCCGGCCGAGCACGACAGCATCATGGCCATCGTCAAGCACTTCGCCCTGTACGGCGCGGTGGAAGGCGGGCGCGACTACAACACGGTCGATATGAGCCTGCCGAAGATGTACAACGACTACCTGCCGCCCTACCGCGCGGCCATCGACGCCGGTGCCGGCGGGGTGATGGTGGCGCTGAACTCGATCAACGGCGTACCGGCCACCTCCAACACCTGGCTGATGAACGACCTGCTGCGCAAGGAGTGGGGCTTCAATGGCGTGACCATCAGCGACCACGGCGCGATCCAGGAACTGATCCGCCACGGCGTCGCCCGCGACGGTCGCGAAGCGGCCAAGCTGGCGATCAAGGCCGGCATCGACATGAGCATGAACGACACCCTGTACGGCGAGGAACTGCCGGGCCTGCTCAAGTCCGGCGAAGTGAGCCAGGCCGAGCTGGACCAGGCGGTGCGCGAAGTGCTCGGCGCCAAGTACGACATGGGCCTGTTCAAGGACCCGTACGTGCGCATCGGCAAGGCCGAGAACGACGTCCCGGACTACTACGCCGACGCCCGCCTGCACCGCGCCGCCGCCCGCGACGTGGCCCGGCGCAGCCTGGTGCTGCTGGAGAACCGCCAGCAGACCCTGCCGCTGGCCAGGTCGGCGAAGATCGCCCTGGTCGGCCCCCTGGCCGATGCGCCGATCGACATGATGGGCAGCTGGGCCGCCGACGGTAAGCCGGTGCACTCGGTGACCGTGCGCGAAGGCCTGCGCCGCGCCCTCGGCGATCCGGCGAAGCTGCTCTACGCCAAGGGCGCCAACGTCACCGGCGACAAGGCGATGTTCGACTACCTGAACTTCCTCAACTTCGACGCCCCGGAAATCGTCAACGACCCGCGCCCGGCCGCGGTGCTGATCGACGAGGCGGTCAAGGCCGCCCGGCAGTCCGACGTGGTCGTCGCCGTGGTCGGCGAGTCCCGCGGCATGTCCCACGAGTCGTCGAGCCGCACCACCCTGGAGATCCCGGCGGTGCAGCGCGACCTGATCAAGGCGCTCAAGGCCACCGGCAAGCCGCTGGTGCTGGTGCTGATGAACGGCCGGCCGCTGTCCATCGGCTGGGAGCGCGAGCAGGCCGACGCGGTGCTGGAAACCTGGTTCGCCGGCACCGAGGGCGGCAACGCCATCGCCGACGTGCTGTTCGGCGACTACAACCCGTCGGGCAAGCTGCCGATCACCTTCCCGCGCTCGGTGGGGCAGATCCCGATGTACTACAACCACATGCGCATCGGCCGGCCGTTCACCCCGGGCAAGCCGGGCAACTACACCTCGCAGTACTTCGAGGAGCCCAACGGCCCGCTGTACCCGTTCGGCTACGGCCTGAGCTACACCGACTTCTCCGTGTCGCCGCTGACCCTGTCGGCCAGGACCCTGAAGCCAGGCGCCAGCCTGGAGGCCAGCGTCACCGTGAAGAACACCGGCAAGCGTGACGGCGAGACCGTGGTGCAGTTGTACGTGCAGGACGTCGCCGCGTCGATGAGCCGCCCGGTCAAGGAACTGAAGAACTTCCAGAAGATCCTGCTCAAGGCTGGCGAGGAGCGGGTCGTGACCTTCCGTATCGGCGAGGACGACCTGAAGTTCTACAACAGCCAGTTGAAGTTCGCCGCGGAACCGGGCGAGTTCAACGTGCAGGTCGGCCTGGATTCCGAGTCGGTGCAGCAGCAGAGCTTCGAGCTGCTGTAAGCGCCGCTAGCCGGGGAAGCGCCCTGCGGGCCTTCCCCATCGTCCGGATGGCTCCCCATGTCTCTTTCCTTTCGCACGTTGCGCCTGGGGCTGATCCTGCTGTCGATCAGCGCCGGCACCCTGATCGCCGCCGCCTGGGCCATGCACCACGCGCAACGCCAGGCCATGGTCGAGGACGCGGCCCGGGCCAGCCAGCAACTGGGCCTGTACGCCAACTCGCTGCACACCCTGATCGAACGCTACCGCACCCTGCCTGCGGTGCTCGCCCTCGATCCCGAACTGATCGGCGCCCTGCGCGGCACGGTCGACGGGCAGACCCAGGACCTGCTCAACCGCAAGCTGGAGCGCATCAACGGCGCGGCCAACTCCTCGACCCTGGAACTGCTCGACCGCACCGGCCTGGCGGTCGCCGCCAGCAACTGGCGCCTGCCCAGCACCTACGTCGGGCACAACTACGGCTTCCGTCCCTACTTCAAGCAGACCCGCAGCCAGGGCGCCGGGCGCTTCTATGCGGTCGGGGTGACCAGCGGGATTCCCGGCTACTTCCTGTCCAGCGCGGTCACCGACGAGCAGCAGGGGTTTCTCGGCGCCATGGTGGTCAAGCTGGAGTTTCCCGAGCTGGAGCGGGAGTGGCGCCAGGGCAACGACATCGTCCTGGTCAGCGACGGTCGCGGCATCCTCTTCATCGCCAACCAGGACGGCTGGCGCTACCGCAAGCTGAACACCCTGTCGGCCCATGACTTCAACGAACTGGAACAGACCCGCCAGTACGACAAGCAGGCCCTGGTGCCGCTGCAACGCCAGGTGCTCGAGCGCTTCGACGACAACAGCAACCTGGTCCGCGTGCAGGGGCCGCAAGGCACCGTCGACTACCTGTGGGAAAGCCTGCCGCTGCAAAGCGAAGGCTGGACCCTGCACCTGCTGCGCCCGCCGCAGACCGGCAACGACGGGCGCAATGCCGCCCTGGCCGCGGCGGCCGCCTGGCTGACCCTGGTGTTCGCCGCACTGTTCGTCAGCCAGCGCCTGCGCCTGGCCCGCCTGCGCCAGCGCAGTCGCGAAGAGCTGGAGCGCCTGGTCGAGGCACGTACCCGCGACCTGCGCACCGCCCAGGAAGGCCTGGTGCAATCGACCAAGCTGGCGGCACTGGGGCAGATGTCCGCCGCCCTCGCCCACGAGCTGAACCAGCCGCTGACCACCCAGCGCATGCAACTGGCCTCGCTGCGCCTGCTGCTGGACCACGACCGCATCGACGAGGCGCGCCAGGCCCTGCTGCCGCTGGAGCAGATGCTGACGCGCATGGCCGCGCTCACCGGGCACCTCAAGACCTTTGCCCGCAACAGCCCCAGCGGCCTGCGCGAACGCCTCGACCTGGCCACCGTGGTCGACCATGCCCTGCAACTGCTGGACACGCGGATCCGTGCCGAAAACGTCAGCACCGCGCTGTACCTGGCGCGCCCGGCCTGGGTCCGCGGCGATGCGATCCGCCTGGAGCAGGTGCTGATCAACCTGCTGCGCAACGCCCTCGACGCCATGGCCGACAAGAGCTTCCGCCGCCTGGAGATCCGCATCGAAGCCGAGGCCGATAGCTGGCGCCTCAGCGTGCTCGACAGCGGCGGCGGCATCGCCGCCGAGCACCTGGGCAACGTCTTCGACCCCTTCTTCACCACCAAGCCGGTGGGCGAAGGCCTCGGGCTGGGCCTGGCGATTTCCTATGGCATCATCCACGAGGCCGGCAGCCGCCTGCAGGTGGACAACCAGCCGGGCGGCACGCGTTTCAGTTTCACCCTTCCCCGTGACCCGGAGCCTGCATGTTGAATTCGGTGATAGTCGTCGACGATGAAGCCAGCATCCGCTCGGCGGTCGAGCAGTGGCTCGGCCTGTCGGGCTTCCAGGTGCAGCTGTTCAGCCGTGCCGAGGACTGCCTGGCCCGGTTGCCGGCGCATTTCCCCGGGGTGATCCTCAGCGACGTGCGCATGCCCGGCATGGATGGCCTGCACCTGCTGGGCCAACTGCAGGCCCGCGACCCCGACCTGCCGGTGATCCTCCTCACCGGCCACGGCGACGTGCCGATGGCGGTGGAGGCCATGCGCAACGGCGCCTACGACTTCCTGGAAAAGCCCTTCAGCCCGGAAAGCCTGATGGGCAGCTTGCGCCGCGCCCTGGAGAAACGCCGGCTGGTCCTGGAAAACCGTCGCCTGCACGAGCAGGCCGACCTCAAGACCCGCCTCGAAGCGACGCTGCTCGGCATGACCCAGGGCATGCAGCAGTTGCGCCGCCAGGTCCTGGAGCTGGCCTGCCTGCCGGTCAACGTGCTGATCCGCGGCGAAACCGGCAGCGGCAAGGAACAGGTCGCCCGCTGCCTGCACGACTTCGGCCCGCGCGCGGCCAAGCCGTTTGTCGCCATCAACTGCGCGGCGATCCCCGAGCACCTGTTCGAGGCCGAGCTGTTCGGCCATGAGAGCGGCGCCTTCACCGGCGCCCAGGGCAAGCGCATCGGCAAGCTGGAATACGCCAACGGCGGCACGCTGTTCCTCGACGAGATCGAGAGCCTGCCGCTGGCCCAGCAGGCCAAGCTGCTGCGGGTGATCCAGGAACAGAAGCTGGAGCGCCTCGGTGCCAACCAGAGCATCGCCGTGGACCTGCGCATCGTCGCCGCGACCAAACCGGACCTGCTGGAGGAGGCCCGTGCCGGGCGTTTTCGCGAAGACCTGGTGTACCGGCTGAACATCGCCGAGCTGCGCCTGGCACCGCTGCGCGAGCGGCGCGAGGACATCCCGCTGCTGTTCGAGCATTTCGCCCGGCATGCCGCCGAGCGGGTCGGGCGCAGCGCGCCGCCGCTGAGCACCCAGCACCTGGGGCAACTGCTCGGGCATGACTGGCCGGGCAATGTCCGCGAGCTGGCGAATGCCGCCGAACGCCATGCCATGGGCCTGGGCGAACCGGACGCGCCACGCCTGGCCGTCGATTCGTCGCTGGCGGCGCAGAGCGAAGCGTTCGAGGCCAACTGCCTGCGCACCGCGCTGCGCCGGCACAAGGGCGAGATAAAGGCGGTGATGGAAGAACTGCAACTGCCGCGACGGACGCTGAACGAGAAGATGCAGCGCCATGGGCTGGTACGCGAGGACTATCTCGAGCGGCCATGAGCAGGAATCCGCTCACCATCCATGAGAGATGAGCGGAAATCCGCTTATCAAGTCCTTCCTTGTTGTTGTCTGCACAGGCCTCATCGCTGGCAAGCCAGCTCCCACAAGATCCCCGACAAGCCCTTGACTGCGGGCCTTGAGCGGAACCTGTGGGAGCTGGCTTGCCAGCGATGGAGGCGCTGGAATTTCCCCTGGCACACCTCCTGCTATAGCCCCCGCAGGCTGCGTTTCCCAACGCGCTCCACAACAACAACATCGAAGGTTCCGCCAATGGATAATTCCTCCACCCTGCCTGCCGGGGCGGCCGTCGCGTCCGCACCGGAAAAAACCACGGCCAGCCGCCTCAAGTCGATCTTCAGCGGATCGGTCGGCAACATGGTCGAGTGGTACGACTGGTACGTCTACGCCGCGTTTTCCCTGTACTTCGCCAAGGCCTTCTTCCCGGCCGGCGACACCACCGCGCAACTGCTCAACACCGCCGCGATCTTCGCCGTGGGCTTCCTCATGCGGCCGATCGGCGGCTGGCTGATGGGCCTCTACGCCGACCGCAAGGGCCGCAAGGCAGCGCTGATGGCCTCGGTGCTGCTGATGTGCTTCGGCTCCCTGGTCATCGCCCTGACCCCGGGCTACGACACCATCGGCGTCGCCGCGCCGATCCTGCTGGTCATCGCCCGCCTCATGCAGGGCCTGTCGGTGGGCGGCGAATACGGCACATCGGCGACCTACCTCAGCGAGATGGCGACCAAGGACCGTCGCGGCTTCTTCTCCAGCTTCCAGTACGTCACCCTGATCTCCGGCCAGCTCATCGCCCTGGCGGTGCTGATCATCCTGCAGCAGACCCTGACCACCGAACAGCTGTACGCCTGGGGCTGGCGCGTGCCGTTCCTGATCGGCGCCGGTTGCGCGGTCGTCGCCCTGTACCTGCGCCGCGGCATGGAAGAGACCGAGTCCTTCACCCGCAAGGAAAAGCCCAAGGCCAAGGAAAGCCTGATGCGCACCCTGCTGCGCCATCCGAAGGAACTCGCCACCGTGGTCGGCCTGACCATGGGCGGCACCCTGGCCTTCTACACCTACACCACCTACATGCAGAAGTACCTGGTCAACACCGTGGGCATGAGCATCACCGACTCGACCATGATCTCGGCGGCCACGCTGTTCCTGTTCATGTGCCTGCAGCCAGTGATCGGTGCTCTCTCCGACAAGATCGGCCGGCGTCCGATCCTGATCGCCTTCGGCGTGCTCGGGACGATCTTCACCGTACCGATCCTGTCCACCCTGCACACCGTGCAGACCTGGTGGGGCGCGTTCTTCCTGATCATGGCGGCCCTGGTGATCGTCAGCGGCTACACCTCGATCAACGCGGTGGTCAAGGCCGAACTGTTCCCCACCGAGATCCGCGCCCTCGGCGTGGGCCTGCCGTATGCCCTGACCGTGTCGATCTTCGGCGGCACCGCCGAGTACGTGGCGCTGTGGTTCAAGAGCAGCGGCATGGAGACCGGCTACTACTGGTACGTCACCGGCTGCATCGCCTGTTCGCTGCTGGTGTATGTGTTCATGAAGGACACGCAGAAGCACTCGCGCATCACCACTGACTGATCGCAGCCCCACGCTTCAAGCACGGAAAAGAGCGGCGCTCGCGCGATCCGCTCTTTTCTTTTTCCGTCGTCCGGCAAAGGCTCAGGAAATCCGCACCAGCGCCGCCTGCTGCTGGGCGCGCTGGCGATCGAACCAGTAGGCCATCCCCACCATCACCAGCAACACCCCGCCGAGCACCGCCGACGAGCCCACGGTGCCGAAATCCAATCCGCCCTTCGCATACGGCTTGGTCAGGAAGTCGCCCAGGGTCGCGCCGAATGGCCGGGTCAGGACGAAGGCGATCCAGAACAGCACCACCGGCGAAATCCGCGTCAGGTAGCGCGCCAGCACCACCACGCAGATGGCCGAGCCGATCAGCAGCGCACCGCCCGCGAAGCCCAGCCCCGAATCGTCCGCCAGGTAATCGCCCAGCGCCGTGCCCAGGGTGTTGGAGAACAGGATCGCCACCCAGTAGAACAACTCGCCGCGCCGGCTGCTGATGTTGTTGACGTTGAGCGGGTCGCCGCTGAGACGCCAGATGGCGAAGGTCAGCAGGAGGATGCCGATGAGGATCGCCGAACCGGTGGCATAGCCCAGGCCCAGGGTGCGGTCCATGAAGTCGGACATGGTGGTGCCCGCGGTGCTGGTGGACAGGATCACCAGCCAGTACAGCGCCGGGTGATGCCGACGCGACAGCAACTGCGCCAGCAGGGTGACCAGGAACAGGCTGATGAGGATCACCGAACTCAAGGCGTAGCCGACATCGAGGGTCATCGACAACAGGTCGCCGGCGGTTTCGCCAAGGGTGGTGGCGCAGATCTTCATGATCCAGAACGCCAGGGTGATCTGCGGGAGTTTGTTCATTGTGGGTCTGTCTCCAGGGTGGGATGCCGCGAAGACTGCTGAAGCAGCAATGAAAAATGGGTAAGCGACAAATGAAAAAAGCGTTGAACGGAAACATTTTGTAATTAATCGCCGGATAACCCCCGCGGCGTACGCTTGGTTTCGCTGGCCGAATCCTTCGCCAACACCTGCCCCAGAGCGGCCCGAGCATTTGAATGGGAATGTTCGCGGGCAAATACATCGATTTAACTGATTTTTATAGGCTGATTTTTGCGCTTTTTAATCAAATTAACCGGCGTAACATCAAACCCATAGAAACAAGCAACCCCTACTCACTACCCCGGAGCAACCACCATGAAAAGCAAACTGATCCTGACCCTGGCCTTCTCGGTTCTGACCGCCAACGCCTTCGCCGCCGACGGCTTCGACCGTACCGGCAGCCACAACTTCAGCCACCCGCAAGCCCAGGCGGCTGCCGTCGCCGAAGATGGCTACGATCACACCGGCGCCGCCAAATTCGCCGAAGACGGTTTCGATCGCACCCACGGCGCCAAATTCGCTGAAGACGGTTTCGATCGCACCAACGGTGCCAAATTCGCCGAAGACGGCTTCGATCGCACCCACGGCGCCAAATTCGCTGAAGACGGTTTCGATCGCACCAACGGTGCCAAATTCGCCGAAGACGGCTTCGATCGCACCAACGGCGCCAAATTCGCCGCCGACGGCTTCGACCGCACCCAGGCCCACCGCTTCAGCTGAGACACCCAGCGCTTCCTTCCACAGCCCGGCTCCGGCCGGGCTTAATCATTTCCAGGGGCCGGCACTCTTGGCACACTAGGGCCTTCCCTTCCGTGTTCCAGCCCACAAGGCCCGCTCGATGTATTACTACGAACCCGCAAAAGGCCACGGCCTGCCCCACGATCCGTTCAACGCCATCGTCGGCCCGCGCCCGATCGGCTGGATCTCCTCCCAGGATGCCGAGGGCCGCCTGAATCTCGCGCCCTACAGCTTCTTCAACGCCTTCAACTACATCCCGCCGATCGTCGGTTTCTGCAGCGTCGGGCGCAAGGATAGCCTCAACAACATCGAACAGACCGGAGAGTTCGCCTGGAACCTGGCGACCCGGCCACTGGCCGAGGCCATGAACCAGAGCTGCGCGGCGGTAGCGCCGGAGGTCGACGAGTTTGCCCTGAGCGGATTGACCCCGGTGGCTTCACGGGTGATCGCCGTGCCCCGCGTACAGGAGAGCCCGGTATCGTTCGAATGCAAGGTGAGCCAGATCATCCAGCTGCAGCGCGCCGACCAGCAGCTGGTGCCCAGTTGGCTGATCCTCGGCGAAGTGGTGGCGGTGCACATCGCCGAGCACCTGCTCAAGGACGGCATCTACGACACCGCCGCGGGCCAGCCGATCCTTCGCGGCGGCGGACCGGCGGACTACTTCGAGCTGGGCAACCTGTTCAAGATGGCCCGCCCGCAGGTCTGAGCGTCGCGCCTACCAGACCAGTTCGGCGTCGGCGGTGACGCCGTTCAGGCGTTCCAACTCGGCACAGGCCGCGTCGTCGGCGGCCGATGCGGTCTTGAAGGTCTGCCCCGGCAGGACCTTGTGGAAATGCGGCGCGCCCGTGGCGCCCAGGCCTTTCACGGCGATCGCGGCGCTGTAGCCGCCTTCGCCGGGAACCACTGCCGATACCGCTTCGAAACCTACGAACACTCTGCGCGCCATGTCGGGTACATCCACATCAGTTGCGAAAAAGGCGCTCATTCTACGCCGGGCGCGCTGAAGGTGTGCAGGTCGAGGCTGGCCAGCACCCGCGCCTGCACCAGTTCGCCGAACACCTGCAGGCTCGGCGAGTTGAAGTAGCCACTCATCGCCGCCTGGTCGCGCCACTGGCTGCTGAGCAGCCACAGGTCGCCGTCGCAGGTCGAGCGTTGCAGGCTGAACCCCAGGCAGCCCGGGGTCTTGCGGCTGGGTTCGAGCAGTTGCGCGAGGCGTTCGCCCAGCTCGGCGGAACGGCCCGCGCTGGCGCGTACGAAGGAAAGATGGCTGACCGGTTGCGATGACGTCATGTGCGATGCTCCTGAAAGCGGCCAGAGGGAAAACTGCCAGGTAGCCAAGATTAATCACCCGCGCCAGGCGACGTTAGGCCGATGCTGTCGGCAAATTGCCTGATCCTGCATGACGCTTCCGCAGAGGGCCTGCCAGGCCGCTCCCGCTGTGCGCTGCGTCACCCAGGCTTCAGGCAAGGGCAATCGCTTCAGTTTGGTGACAGGCCGCGGAACCCGGCAGGATCGTGCAAGAACCCGACAGCTTTCGGCTAGCGCACGGACTTGCCCAAACCTATGCTGCGACAATCCGCCGAGGAATCCTCTCCATGTCAGTCGCCGAACCGCTCGACCCGCTTCTCGAATCCAGGCGCCAGGAACTGGCCGACCTGGTCCGCCGACATGCCGCCGCGGTGCCCGGCGAACCCTCGGCGATCAAGGACCTGTGCCTGGTGATCCACGAGGAAAACATCCGCTCGATGCCGACCCTGGCCCAGCCGGCACTGTGCATCCTCGCCCAGGGCAGCAAGGCGGTGCACCTGGGCGACGAGCGCTATGTCTACGACCCGCTGCACTACATGGTGGTCTCGGTGGCGATGCCGATCAGCGGCGTGTACCTCGACGCCAGCCCGGAAAGCCCCAGCCTGGGCATTCGCCTGGACATCGACCCGGCGGAGATCAACCACCTGATCGCCGATGCCGGCCCCATGGGCGTGCCCAGCGCCTCCGGGCGCGGCCTGTATGTCGAGCGCCTGGACCTGGCCCTGCTCGACGCCCTGATCCGCCTGATCCGCCTGCTGGAGACGCCGAAGGACATCCCGGTCCTCGCACCGCTGATCCGCCGGGAAATCCTCTACCGCCTGCTACGCGGGCAGCAGGGCTATCGGCTGTATGAAATCGCCATGGCCAACAGCCAGACCCATCGGGTCTGCCAGGCCATCCAGTGGCTCAACGACCACTTCGACAAACCGCTGCGCATCGAGGACCTGGCCAGGGAAGTGAACCTCAGCGCCTCGGCCCTGCACCATCGCTTCAAGGCCGTGACCTCGATGAGCCCGTTGCAATACCAGAAACAGCTGCGCCTCCAGGAAGCCCGGCGCCTGATGCTCAACGACGGCCTGGAGGCGGCGGTGGCGGGGTATCGGGTCGGCTACGAGAGCCCGTCGCAGTTCAGCCGCGAATACAGCCGGCTGTACGGCGCGCCCCCGTTGCGGGACATGGCGCGCCTGCGCAACGCGATTTAACCGAGGACGTTTTCCGTCCAGCGGCGCTGGTCGATCTCGATCAGCGTCGGTCCCTGGCGCCCCGCCGCCGCCACCAGCGCGGCCTGCAGACCCTGCACCCCATCCACCGCCTCGGCCACGCAGCCGAAGCCCCTGGCGATACTGACGAAGTCCGGCGTGTGGATGTCCACGCCCACCGGCTCGATGGCGCGGTTGACCATGTAGCGCTTGATCTCTTCGTAGCCCTGGTTGTTCCACAGCAGGACGATCAGCGGCACCTGCGCCTCCACCGCACTGGCCAGTTCCGGCAGGGTGAACTGGATGCCGCCATCGCCGATCAGGCACACCGCCGGCAGGCGCTGCGCGGGCTCCTGCGCGCTGCCCAGCCAGGCGCCCATGGCCGCCGGCAGCGCGTAGCCGAGGGTGCCGTAGCCGGTGGAGGCGTTGAACCAGCGCCGCGGCTGGTCGAGGTCCAGGGTCAGGTTGCCGGTGTACACCGGCTGGGTCGAATCGCCCACCAGCACCGCGTCCGGCAGCACCTCGAGAATGCACTTGAGGAACAGGGTCTGCGCCTGGGCGGCATCGTCCCACTGCGCCGTCAGGGTTTCCCGCAGACGGGCGGCACGGGCCGGGCCCCAATCACCCGTGCGCACCGGCGACGGCTGTTCGGCCAGCGCATGCAGCAGGCCATCGCAGGCCGCCGTGGCATCGGCGACCAACGCCAGTTTCGGCGGGTAGTTGCGCACGGTCTGGTCCGGGTCGATATCGATGCGCAGCAGGCTGCCGGGGATCTCGAAACCGCCCTTGAAGGTCACGTCGTAGTCGGTCTCAGCCAGTTCGGTGCCGATGGCCAGGACCACGTCGGCCTCGCGCACCAGCTCGCGGGTGGCGACCAGCGACTGGGTCGAACCGATCAGCAGCGGGTGGCGGGACGGCAGCATGCCCTTGGCATTGATGGTCAGGGCCACGGGGGCCTGCAGGTACTCGGCGAGGCGGGTCAACGCAGCGCTGGCGGCGATGGCGCCACCGCCGGCGAGGATCAGCGGACGGCGGGCGCTGGCCAGCAACGCGGCCATCTTCGCCAGCGGCGCCGGCGCGGCACCGGCGCGCTCGACCCGCACCGGCTCGCTGCCGAGCAGGTGATCGGCGTCTTCGACGATCACGTCCAGCGGAATCTCGATGTGCACCGGCCGCGGACGCGCCCCGTCGAACACGGCGAAGGCCCGGGCCAGCACGGCCGGCAGGTCGTCGGCGCTCATCAGGGTATGGGAGAACGCGGCGACACCGGCGACCAGCTCGCGCTGGTTCGGCAGTTCGTGCAGCTTGCCGCGACCGCCGCCCAGGGCATTGCGCGACTGCACGCTGGAAATCACCAGCATCGGAATCGAGTCGGCGTAGGCCTGGCCCATGGCGGTGGTGATGTTGGTCATCCCCGGGCCGGTGATGATGAAGCACACCCCCGGCTTGCCCCGGGTGCGCGCGTAGCCGTCAGCCATGAAGCCGGCGCCTTGCTCGTGACGCGGGGTGACGTGGCGGATGCTGGAGGACGCCAGGCCGCGATACAGCTCCACGGTGTGCACGCCAGGAATGCCGAACACATGGTCCACACCGTAGTTTTCGAGGAGTTTCACCAGCACTTCGCCGCAAGTCGCCATGTTCGTTCGCCTGTTGTCTGTATTCGGAACAAGGGCTCCATTGGACCGCCGGGCGGCTACCGGCACAAGGCAAAGTTGCTCATACTAGCCATGCACACAGATCATGGCTCAGCACGATGAAACGACTCCCGCCCCTCCCTGCCCTGCACACCTTCCTGGTCACCGCCCAGTGCTGCAACTTCACCCGCGCGGCGCAGCAGCTGCACCTGACCCAAGGGGCGGTGAGCCGCCAGATCGCCGGCCTCGAGGAACACCTCGGCTACCCCTTGTTCATCCGCCAGGCCCGCGGCCTGAGCCTGACCCGCGAAGGCCAGGAATGGCTGCCGCGGGTGCAGCAGGTGTTCGCCCTGATCGAGGACGGCGTGCAGCAGATCGGCGCGCCGCACGGCACCTTGCAGCTCAAGGCGCCGACCTGCGTGATGCGCTGGCTGCTGCCGCGGCTGATGGAATGGCAGGCGCAGCGCCCGGACGTACCGGTGGAACTGACCACCACCATCCAGCACGGCGTGGATTTCCGTCGCGAGGGCTTCGACGCAGCGGTGGTCTACGGCGCCGAGCCGGAGGCCGGCGGGCAGGCGTTGAAGCTGTTCGACGAGCAATTGACCCCGGTCTGTTCGCCGCAACTGCTGGCAGGCAAGGCGCCGTTGCACGAGGTGACGGACCTGCACGGGCAGATGCTCCTGCATCCGTCGCGGGACGAGCGGGACTGGCAGACCTGGCTGGAAGCGGCGGGTAGCGGGCTGGCGATCCAGGGCAGGCGCCAGCACTTCGAGACGCTGGACATGGCGATGGCCATGGCGTCCCAGGGGACCGGGGTGGCGATCGGCGACTGGGCGCTGATCGGCGAGGACCTGGCCAGTGGACGGCTGGTGATGCCGTTCGGGTTGAGGGTGGCGACGGGGAAGGCGTACTACCTGGTGACGCCGGGGAAAGGGGCGACGCCGGGGTTGCTGGCGTTGCTGGAGTGGTTGCAAGAACAAGCCAGTCGGCGGTGAGCCTGAGGGCCCCATCGCGGGTAAACCCCCACAGGTTCAATGCGTGTCTTGGGATTTGCACCGAACAGGTAGGAGCGGGTTCACCCGCGATTGGGGCCCTGAAGACAACTCAATAACCTACGGTAAACCGCTGCCGCGAATGCTTCGGCTGCTCCACTTCATCCAGCAGGGCGATGGCGTAGTCGGCAAAGGTGATCCAGCTCTTGCCATCGGCACCGATCAGCAGGTGATCCTTGCCCAGCTTGTACGAGCCGCTGCGTGGCCCTTCGACGAACTCGGCGGAAGGCGAAAGGAAGGTCCAGTCCAGTTCCTTTTCCTGTTTCAGGGTATCGAGGTACACCGCGCCGGCGCTGGCTTCGGCCTTGTAGGCCTCGGGGAAGTCCGGGCTGTCGATCACCCGCGAGTCGTCCGGCAGCAGCAGGCTGCCCGCCCCACCCACCACAAGCACGCGCTTGACCCCGGCCTGCTTCGCCGGAACCAGCAGGGTCTCGGCCGGAATGCCGGAGAAGTGCGCGGCGCTCAGCACCACGTCATGCCCGCTCAAGGCCTGTTGCAGCGCGGCGCCATCCTTGATGTCCAGGGCGACCGGGGTCACACCGGCGCGCCCTTCCAGCGCCGCCGGGTTGCGGGCGATGGCGGTGACGCTGTGGCCACGGCGCAGGGCTTCTTCCAGCAACTGGCTGCCAGCACGGCCGGTAGCGCCGATGATTGCGATCTTGCTCATGAAAAACCTCCGATCAGATTGAATGACTTACCACTGCATTTCGCCCTTGGCGACCTTGGCGCTCAACTCCAGCGAGCTCTCCTCGCCCAGGCCCGGGTAACGTTTCTTCATGGCTGCGATGAGTGCCTCGGCATTGGCCGCACGGGCGGTTTCCTCATCGAAGGCACGGATGTAGTCGGCGGTGAAGCGCACCGCGGCCAGCGAACCACTGCTCTTGCCCAGGTAGTGCCCGGGTACCACGACGTTCGGCGCCAGGCCCTCGATCCGGCTCAGGCCGGCGAGCCAGTCGGCATGGGATTGCGCGGTCTGGGTGTCGGCCATCCACACGTGCTGGTTTTCCGCGACCAGGATGCCGCCGACCACGGCCTTGAGCGACGGAATCCACACGAAGCTGCGGTCCGGCTGCGGGCCGTCGAGGCCGACCACCTGCAGTTCCTGGCCCTCCAGGGTCAGGCGATCACCCTCCAGGACCTGCGGCAGCACCAGACGCTGCGGCTTGTCGGCGCCCATCTGCGGGCCCCAGTAGGCGAGCTTGGCGTCCATGGTCTGCTTGATGTGCTCGACGGTCGGCTGCGTGGCCACCACCCGCACACCCGGGAAGGCTCGCAGTACGGTGTCGAGAGCGAAGTAATAGTCCGGGTCGCCATGACTGATATAGATCGTGGTCAGTTTCTTGCCGCTGGCCTTGAGCTTGGCCACCACCTGTTCGGCCTGGCTCTTGCCGAACTGGGCGTCGACGAGGATGGCGTCATGGGCGCCGCTGACGATGACCGAGGTGACCGGGAACAGCGCGTCGCTGCCCGGGTTGTAGACGGTCAGTTGCAGCGGCGCCTCGGCGGCCACGGCGCGGCTGAACCAGAGCAGGGCGACCAGGGCCGGTAGCCAACGGCGTAGGGAAAGAAGACGAAGCATCGCGGAATCCTGTGTTAGATGATGTCCCACAGCTTAGTTGCACGATTCGCAGCAAAAAATGCGATGCTTCGACATAGTTTGTTTCTGGAATCGGACATATCCATGGACCGTCTCACTGCCATGCGGGTCTTCGTCACCGTTGTCGATCTCGGCAGCCAGTCCGCCGCCGCCGATCACCTGGACCTGTCGCGCCCGGTGATCTCGCGTTACCTCGCAGACCTGGAGAACTGGGTCGGCGCGCGCCTGATGCAACGCACCACGCGCAAACTGAGCCTGACCGCCGCCGGCAAGGAAACCCTGCCGCGCTGCCGGCAGATGCTGGAACTGGCCGGCGACCTGCAGGCGGCGGTCAGCGCGCCCGACCAGGCCCCCCGGGGTGAACTGCGCATCAGCGTGAGCACCTCGTTCGGCCAGGCCCAGCTGGTGGACGCCATCGCCGAGTACGTACGGCGCTACCCGCAGGTGAAGGTCGACCTGCAGATGCTCGATCGCACGGTCAACCTGGTGGACGAGCGCATCGACCTGGCGATCCGCACCAGCAACGACATCGACCCGAACCTGATCGCCCGGCGCCTGAGCATCTGCCACTCGGTGATCTGCGCATCCCCTGCCTACCTGCGCGAACACCCGACGCCACAGGTGGTGCAGGACCTCGCCCAGCACAACTGCCTGACCCACTCCTACTTCGGCCACAGCCTCTGGCATTTCGAGGTGGCGGGGGACAGCGTGTCGGTGCCGATCCACGGCAACCTCAGCGCCAACGAAGCCCTGACCCTGCAACAGGCAACCCTGGCCGGCGTCGGCATCGCCATGCTGCCGACCTACCTGGCCCACCAGCCGCTGCGCCGCGGCGAGCTGATCCGCCTGCTGCCCCAGGCCAGGCCCCGGCCCCTCAACCTGAACGCGGTGTACACCTCGCGCAAGCACATGCCCGCGACCCTGCGCAGCATGCTGGACTTCCTCGCCGAACGTTTCACCGACCAGCCCGAGTGGGACCACGACCTGCCCTGAGCGGGGGAGCGGATGCTGGACTATCCTTGTAACAGCATGCGTGTAACTGCATGCGTCGATGCAGGAGGTCCGCATCATGGGCGTCAGAACAAGAAAATGCGCCGTCGTCCTCTCCATCTTTGCCGTGCTCGGGCTGTATGCCACCGCGGCCTGGCGCGTCGAGCAAGCGCGCAACCAGCCGTGGTCGGCGGCCAGTTGCTCGCTGGATCACTGCGTGCCGCATACGGCCACCCTCAGCGCCTTGAGATAAAGGGCGCCTGGCCGGAGGTGACAGTGTCACGTCAGGACGCTTAGCAAGCTATCGGTTACACTCGCAGAAAAAACATCTCCGAGCCTTGCCGTGACCCTACCCCATACCCCGCCGCAACCCGCCATCCGTACCGTGCTGGTCGCCCTGATGCTGGCGATCTTCCTTGGCGCCCTCGACCAGACCATCATCGCCGTGTCGATGCCGGCGATCTCCGCGCAGTTCAACGACGTCGGCCTGCTGGCCTGGGTGATTTCCGGCTACATGGTGGCGATGACCGTGGCCACGCCGATCTACGGCAAGCTCGGCGATCTCTATGGCCGGCGCCGGATGATCCTCGGCGGCACCACGATCTTCACCCTGGCCTCGGTGTTCTGCGCCCTGGCCCAGAACATGGAGCAACTGGTGCTGGCCCGGGTGATCCAGGGCATCGGCGCCGGGGGCATGGTGTCGGTCAGCCAGGCGATCCTCGGCGACCTGGTGCCACCGCGGGAACGCGGCCGCTACCAGGGCTACTTCAGCAGCATGTACGCCGCCGCCAGCGTCGCTGGGCCGGTGCTCGGCGGGTTGCTCACCGAGTACCTGTCGTGGCGCTGGGTGTTCTGGCTCAACCTGCCCCTGGGCCTGACCGCGTTGTGGGTGACCCGCAACAGCCTGCGCGGGCTGCAGACACCGCAGCGCGCGGCGAAGGTCGACTACCCCGGCGCGCTGCTGCTGATCCTCGGCCTCGGCGCGCTGCTCCTGGCGATCACCCTGATCGGCCAGGGCCACGCCTGGCACAGCGAGGCGGTGCTGGCCCTGCTGGCCGCCGCGCTGTTCGGCCTGACCCTGTTCGTCCTGCAGGAAGGCCGTGCCGCGGAACCGCTGCTGCCGCTCAAGCTGTTCGGCAACCGCGTCGCCGTGCTGTGCTGGTGCGCGATCTTCTTCACCAGCTTCCAGGCCATCTCCCTGAGCATGCTCGTGCCCCTGCGCTACCAGAGCATCACCGGGGCCGGGGCCGACAGCGCCGCCCTGCACCTGCTGCCGCTGGCCATGGGCCTGCCGATCGGCGCCTACTGTGCCGGGCGCCTGACCAACCTGACCGGACGCTTCAAGCCGCAGATCCTGTTCGGCAGCACGCTGATGCCCCTGGCGATCGTCGGCATGGCCCTGAGCCCGCCCACCGCGACCCTGCTCAGCAGCCTGTTCATGCTCCTCACCGGCATCGCCGGCGGCGCCCAGTTCCCCACCTCGCTGGTGGCGGCGCAGAGCGCGGTGCACCCCCGGGACATCGGCGTGGCCACCAGCACCACCAACCTGTTCCGCTCGCTCGGCGGCGCGGTGGGCGTGGCGCTGATGTCGGCACTGCTGCTGGCGATGCTCCAGGACGGCGGCTACACCCTGGCCGGCGAAGCCCTGCTCGGCAGCCTGCGCACCGGAGAGGCGAGCCTGCAGGTGCAGGCCGAGCTGTCAGTGACCTTCCGCCACCTGCTGCTGAGCAGCGCCGGCATTTCCCTGCTGGGCCTGGCCGCGGCACTGGCCCTGCCCAACCGCGAGCTGCGCGGCCATTGACTCAGCGCTGACGCTGCACCCAGGCCACGGCCAGGCCGCTGAGGCAGATGATGGTGATGCCCACCACGCCATAGGCGTCCGGGCTGTGGTCGAAGACCAGGTAGCCGAACATGCCGGCGAAGAGGATCTGGCCATAGCTGAATGGCGCCAGCATGGCCGGCGGGGCATGCCTGAAGGCCTGGGTCAGGAGCATGTGGCCGAGCATGCCGCAGGTGCCCAGGCCGAGCATGAACAGGGCATGGGTGAAGCTCGGCACGCTCCAGAAGAACGGCACCAGGGCGGTCATGATCAGGCTGTTGAAGATCCCGGTGAGGAAGTTGCTGGTGGTCGGGCTGTCGGTGGCGCTGAGCTTGCGGGTCAGCAACTGGTAGCAGCCGAAGCAGAACGCCGACCCCAGGGGCAGCAGGATCGCCGGCGTGAACAGCGCGCCGCCGGGGCGGATCACGATCAGCACGCCGATGAACCCCGCCGACACGGCGATCCATTGCCCACGGGTGACCCGCTCGCCCAGCAGCGGCACCGACAGCGCGGTCACCATCAGCGGCGCGAGGAAGTTCACCGCCGTGGCCTCGGCCAGGGGGATGTAGCGCAGGCCGGTGGTGAACAGCAGGCTGGTGCCGATCAGGCACAGCGCCCTGGCCAGTTGCAGCAGCGGCCGGCGCGTGCGCACCACTGCCGAGAGGCCGGTCCGCGGCACGAACACCACCAGCATCAGCAGGGTGTGCACCACGTAGCGCGCCCACACCACCATGACGATGGCGTAGAACCCCGACAGGTACTTGGACAGCGCATCGTGGCTGGCGAACAGCAGCACCGCCAGACAGATCAGCGCGATCCCCCGCAACGGTTGATCGGCGCCTTTCAGGGTCGGGGTCTGCGCGGGCATGGAGGGACTCGATGAAAAATATTTAATTAGCCAGCTAAGCATATGGATAGTACTTAGCCTACATATTGAAACGCCGTTCCGATTCTTGCTCAGGACGGCGTCTTACACAACTCAGGGCATTTGCGCATACAAAGATTCACAAATGCTCACAAAACCTCAATTGCGCAGGGAGGGGCTCAAGCGCAGCATGTCCAGCCCGGTGTCAGCCCAGCGTTCGGCATCGGCGAACAGGTCGAAGCTGTCCGGCAACAGCAGCCAGCGCCGGATCAAGCCATCGATGTAGGCGAACAGGGCCAACGAAGCACGTTGCGGATCGAGGTCTGCCGGGAGCTGCCCGCGCTTGATGGCATTACCCAGCGAGCGGGTGATGCGCTCGTCACAATCGATGACCGCGTTCTGCCGCTGCACACGGATCTCGCACATCTCGTCGGTGAATTCACATTTGTGATGAAGGATTTCATTGATACGCCGCGTCTTGGGATCGCTGGCCAGCTGGTGCATCAGTTGCACCAGCAGCTTGCGCATGCAGCCCAGCGGATCGACTTCATCCTCGCTTTCACTGGCTTGGGACAAGGCATCCAGTGGCTCTTGCAAGGTATCGAGCAAGGCCTGCACCAGTTCAGCCTTATTGTCGAAATGCCAGTAGATGGCACCTCGGGTCACCCCCGCCAGCTCAGCGATATCCGCCAGCGTGGTGCGAGCGATGCCCCGCTTGTAAAAGGCTTTTTCCGCAGCTTCGAGGATCTGGTTACGGGTTTCCTGAGCTTCCTCTTTGGTTCGACGGACCATGGCAGTACAACCTCATCAAGGGACCGGGCGCCTGCGTCCAGCGGCCGGTTTCTTAGCCGGTGCGACCCTTGTGCGGCCGTCTTCCCGGGGTTCTGGTTTCGCGCCTTGCAGCATCCTGTGGCCAAGGTAGCGGGTGTTTACAAACAAGCATGAATGTAAGTATATTCCTTAGCATGCTACTTATCCAGCTGTAAGAATTTTTTCCAGAATTCCGATTTCAATTACTCTTGAGCGTCTTCAGCTCTTTCTGACCCGAGGATCTTCATGCAATTCAAGCCAGCTGTTACCGCTCTGGTATCCGCCGTCGCCCTGGCAACACTGCTCAGCGGCTGTAAAAAGGAAGAAGCGGCGCCCGTGGCGCAAGCTCCTCAGGTCGGCGTCGTCACCCTCCAGGCCCAACCCTATACCCTCGTCTCCGACCTGCCGGGCCGCACCACCGCGTACCGCGTGGCGGAAGTGCGCCCTCAGGTCAACGGCATCATTCTCAAGCGCCTGTTCAAGGAAGGCAGCGATGTGCAGGAAGGCCAGCAGCTGTACCAGATCGACCCGTCGGTGTACGAGGCGACCCTGGCCAGCGCCCAGGCCAACCTGCAGTCCACCAAGTCGCTGTCCGACCGCTACAAGCAACTGGTCAGCGAACAGGCGGTCAGCCGCCAGGAATACGACGATGCCCAGGCCAAACGTTTGCAGGCTGAAGCCACGCTGAAGAGCGCGCAGATCGACCTGCGCTACACCAAGGTCCTGGCCCCGATCAGCGGCCGCATCGGTCGCTCCGCGGTCACCGAAGGTGCCCTGGTCAGCAACGGCCAGGCCACCGCCATGGCCACCATCCAGCAGCTGGACCCGATCTACGTCGACGTCACCCAGTCCTCGGCCGAGCTGCTCAAGCTGCGTCGCGAGCTGGAAAGCGGCGCGCTGAAGAAGGTCGGCGACAACGCCGCCGAGGTCAGCCTGAAGCTGGAAGACGGCAGCCACTACGCACAGAAGGGCCGCCTGGAGTTCTCCGAGGTCTCGGTCGACGAAACCACCGGTTCGGTGACCCTGCGCGCCGTGTTCCCCAACCCCGAGCACAACTTGCTGCCTGGCATGTTCGTCCATGCCCGCCTGAACAACGGCGTCAACGAGACCGCGATCCTCGCCCCGCAACAAGGCGTGACCCGCGACCTCAAGGGCCAGGCCACCGCCCTGGTGGTGAACCAGGAGAACAAGGTCGAGCTGCGTCAGCTCAAGGCCAGCCGCACCGTCGGCAACGACTGGCTGATCGAAGAAGGCCTGAATGCCGGTGACCGCCTGATCACCGAGGGCCTGCAGTACGTCAAGCCAGGTGTCGAGGTGAAGGTCAGCGAAGCGACCAACGTCAAGCCTGTCCAGCCAACCCAGGCCAGTGCCGCGAGCGCAGGGGCCAAAGGGGAGTAAACCATGTCGAGATTCTTTATCGATCGCCCGATCTTCGCCTGGGTGATCGCCCTGGTGATCATGCTGGTCGGGGCGTTGTCGATCCTCAAGTTGCCGATCAACCAGTACCCGAGCATCGCCCCGCCGGCGATCGCCATCGCCGTGACCTATCCGGGTGCTTCCGCGCAGACCGTGCAGGACACCGTGGTCCAGGTGATCGAGCAGCAGCTCAACGGTATCGACAACCTGCGTTATGTGTCGTCGGAAAGTAACTCCGACGGCAGCATGACCATTACCGCCACCTTCGAGCAGGGCACCAACCCCGACACCGCCCAGGTCCAGGTGCAGAACAAGCTGAACCTGGCCACCCCGCTGCTGCCGCAAGAAGTGCAGCAGCAGGGTATCCGCGTGACCAAGGCGGTGAAGAACTTCCTGCTGGTGATCGGCCTGGTGTCGGAAGACGGCAGCATGACCAAGGACGACCTGGCCAACTACATCGTCTCCAACATGCAGGACCCGATCTCGCGCACCGCTGGCGTGGGTGACTTCCAGGTCTTCGGCGCGCAGTACGCGATGCGCATCTGGCTCGACCCGGCCAAGCTGAACAAGTACCAGCTGACCCCGGTCGACGTGAAGACCGCGGTCGCCGCGCAGAACGTCCAGGTCTCGTCCGGCCAGCTCGGCGGCCTGCCCGCCCTGCCCGGCACCCAGCTCAACGCCACCATCATCGGCAAGACCCGCCTGCAGACCGCCGAGCAGTTCGAGAAGATCCTGCTCAAGGTCAACCGCGACGGCTCGCAAGTGCGCCTGGGCGATGTCGCCAAGGTCGGCCTGGGCGGTGAGAACTACGCGGTCAGCGCCCAGTTCAACGGCAAGCCGGCTTCCGGCCTGGCGGTGAAACTGGCCACTGGTGCCAACGCCCTGGATACCGCCAAGGCGCTGCGCAAGACCATCTCCGACCTGGAACCGTTCTTCCCGCCTGGCATGAAGGCGGTGTTCCCGTACGACACCACCCCGGTGGTCACCGAATCCATCAGCGGTGTGATCCACACCCTGATCGAAGCGATCGTCCTGGTGTTCCTGGTGATGTACCTGTTCCTGCAGAACTTCCGCGCCACGGTGATCACCACCATGACGGTGCCGGTGGTGCTGCTGGGCACCTTCGGCATCCTCGCGGCAGCCGGCTTCAGCATCAACACCCTGACCATGTTCGGCATGGTGCTGGCCATCGGTCTATTGGTGGACGACGCCATCGTCGTGGTGGAGAACGTCGAGCGGGTGATGTCCGAGGAGGGACTGTCACCGAAGGAAGCGACCAAGAAATCCATGGGCCAGATCCAGGGCGCCCTGGTCGGCATCGCCCTGGTGCTCTCGGCGGTGCTCCTGCCGATGGCCTTCTTCGGCGGCTCCACCGGGGTGATCTACAAGCAGTTCTCCATCACCATCGTCTCGGCCATGGCCCTGTCGGTGCTGGTGGCGCTGATCTTCACCCCGGCGCTCTGCGCCACCATGCTCAAGCCGCTGAAACAGGGCGAGCACCACACGGCCAAGCGCGGCTTCTTCGGCTGGTTCAACCGCAACTTCGACCGCAGCGTGCGCAGCTACGAACGTGGCGTCGGCAACATGCTGCGGCACAAGGCGCCGTACCTGCTGGCGTACCTGCTGATCGTGGTCGGCATGGTCTGGCTGTTCACCCGCATCCCCACCGCGTTCCTTCCGGAAGAAGACCAGGGCGTGCTGTTCGCCCAGGTGCAGACCCCGGCCGGCTCAAGTGCCGAGCGGACCCAGGCGGTGGTCGACCAGATGCGCGAATACCTGCTGGACAAGGAAGCCGACACCGTCGCTTCGGTGTTCACCGTGACCGGCTTCAACTTCGCCGGCCGTGGCCAGAGCTCGGGCATGGCGTTCATCATGCTCAAGCCGTGGGGCGAGCGTTCAGCCGAGAACAACGTGTTCAACCTGGCGGCCCGTGCCCAGCAGCACTTCTTCAGCTTCCGCGACGCCATGGTGTTCGCCTTCGCGCCGCCTGCGGTACTGGAGCTGGGTAACGCCACCGGTTTCGACGTGTTCCTCCAGGACCGCGCCGGGGTCGGCCACACCAAGCTGATGGAAGCGCGCAACCAGTTCCTCGGCCTGGCCGCGCAGAGCAAGATCCTTTCGGCAGTGCGTCCGAACGGCCTGAACGACGAGCCGCAGTACCAGTTGACCGTCGACGACGAGCGCGCCAGTGCCCTGGGCGTGACCATCGCCGATATCAACAACACCCTGTCGATCGCCCTCGGTGCCAGCTACGTCAACGACTTCATCGACCGCGGCCGGGTCAAGAAGGTCTACATCCAGGGCGAAGCTTCGTCGCGGATGAGCCCGGAAGACCTGCAGAAGTGGTACGTGCGCAACGCCGCTGGCGAGATGGTGCCGTTCTCGGCCTTCGCCCATGGCGAGTGGAGCTACGGCTCGCCGAAGCTGTCGCGCTACAACGGTGTCGAAGCGGTGGAGATCCTCGGTGCGCCGGCGCCTGGCTACAGTACCGGTGAGGCCATGGCCGAAGTCGAGCGCATCGCCGCGCAACTGCCGGCGGGCATCGGCTACTCCTGGACCGGCCTGTCCTACGAGGAGCGCCTGTCGGGCTCCCAGGCACCGGCGCTGTACGCCCTGTCGCTGCTGATGGTGTTCCTCTGCCTGGCGGCGCTGTATGAAAGCTGGTCGATCCCGATCGCGGTCATGCTCGTGGTGCCGCTGGGGATCATCGGTGCGCTGCTGGCCACCAGCCTGCGCGGGCTGTCCAACGACGTGTACTTCCAGGTGGGCCTGTTGACCACCATCGGCCTGGCGGCGAAGAACGCCATCCTCATCGTCGAATTCGCCAAGGAACTGCACGAGCAGGGCCGCAGCCTGATCGACGCGGCGATCGAGGCCTGCCGCATGCGTCTGCGTCCGATCATCATGACCTCGCTGGCCTTCATCCTCGGCGTAGTACCCTTGGCCATCGCCAGCGGTGCCGGTTCGGGCAGCCAGCACGCCATCGGCACCGGGGTGATCGGCGGCATGCTGACCGCGACCATCCTGGCCATCTTCTGGGTACCGCTATTCTTCGTAAGCGTGTCGTCATGGTTCGGCAGCAAGCAGCCGGAAAAGGACGTCACACCTGAAACTCCACGCTATGAGGCTGGGCAATGACCAAGTCCCTGTTATCCCTGGCGGTCACCGCGTTCATCCTTGGCGGATGCTCGCTGATCCCCGAGTACAAGACCCCCGAGTCGCCGGTGGCGGCCCAGTGGCCCGCCGGCCCGGCGTACTCGCCGGCCGAGTCGGCCCAGGTCGCCGCGGCCGAGCAAGGCTGGCGCCAGTTCTTCCATGACCCGGCGCTGCAGCAACTGATCCAGAGCTCGCTGGAAAACAACCGCGACCTGCGGGTCGCGGCGCTGAACATCGACGCCTACCGCGCGCAGTACCGCATCCAGCGTGCCGACCTGTTCCCGGCGGTTTCCGCCACCGGCAGCGGCTCGCGCCAGCGGGTTCCGGCGGACATGTCCACCAGCGGCTCGTCGTCGATCACCAGCCAGTACTCGGCCACCGTGGGCGTCAGCGCCTACGAGCTGGACCTGTTCGGCCGGGTCCGCAGCCTGACCGAGCAAGCCCTGGAAACCTACCTGTCCAGCGAACAGGCGCGCCGTTCGACGCAGATCGCCCTGGTGGCCAGCGTCGCCAACGCCTATTACACCTGGCAGGCCGACCAGGCCCTGCTCAAGCTGACCGGCGAGACCCTGAAGACCTACGAGGAAAGCTTCAAGCTGACCCAGCGCAGCAGCGACGTCGGTGTGTCCTCGGCCCTCGACCTGAGCCAGGCACGCACCGCCGTCGAAGGCGCACGGGTCAAGCTGGCGCAGTACCAGCGCCTGGTGGCCCAGGACCTCAACAGCCTGACCCTGCTGGTCGGCGCCGGCCTGCCGGGCAACCTGCCGGCGGCCATGCCGCTGGATGGCGACGTATTGGCCGAGATGCCCGCCGGCCTGCCGTCGGACCTGCTGACCCGGCGCCCCGACATCATCGAGGCCGAGCACCTGCTGAAAGCCGCCAACGCCAATATCGGCGCGGCGCGCGCGGCGTTCTTCCCGCGCATCAGCCTGACCGCCAACGCCGGCACCCTGAGCCCGGACATGGACGGCCTGTTCAAGGGCGGCTCCGGCACCTGGCTGTTCCAGCCGCAGATCAGCCTGCCGATCTTCAACGCCGGCTCGCTGAAGGCCAGCCTGGACTACTCGAAGATCCAGAAGGACATCAACGTCGCCAAGTACGAGAAGACCATCCAGACCGCCTTCCAGGAAGTCTCCGATGGCCTCGCCGCGCGCCAGACCTACAGCCAGCAGCTGCAGGCCCAGCGCGACCTGGTCACCGCCAACCAGGATTACTACCGCCTGGCCGAGCGCCGCTACCGGATCGGCGTCGACAGCAACCTGGTGTTCCTCGACGCCCAGCGCAACCTGTTCAGCGCGCAGCAGTCGCTGATCACCGACCGGCTGTCGCAGCTGGTCAGCGAGGTGAACCTGTACAAGGCTCTGGGTGGCGGCTGGTACGAGCGCACCGGGGATGCCCAGGCCTCAGTGAACTGAGGCAGCTACACGCTTCACGTTTCAAGCCACAAGAAGAGCAGCCCGGATCAGGGCTGCTCTTTCTTTTTCAGCTCTCCACACCGCACCTGACAGCAACCCCAGCCTGCTTTAGCTTGCTACTTACCGCTTGCAGCTTGAAACTAACCAGTCAGTTAACGTTCGATTATCGCCCACTTCCGCCTGTAACGAATTGATTCGCCCCCCGCTGCCACCGCACCATCCTCCTGCCGCTTGTCCCCAAGCACACCCCAAAGTACGCAACCCGGCCTGTGACCCTTTTCAGTCGCAGTGGAGAGTTTCGGCTTACATAAAAACAAGAGATACATCGATGAAGAATACTCCGCACACAGCACGACACCTGCTTCCCGGCTTTATCGCAATGACCTGCGCCCTCCCCGCCCTGGCCGCCGACGGTGGCTTCCTCGAGGACGCCAAGGCCACGCTGAACCTGCGCAACTTCTACATCAACCGCAACTTCGTCGACCCGGCCAACGCCCAGGGCAAGGCCGAGGAATGGACCCAGAGCTTCATCCTCGATGCGAAATCGGGCTTCACCCAGGGCACCGTCGGCTTCGGTGTCGATGTGCTCGGCCTGTATTCGGTCAAGCTCGACGGTGGCAAGGGCACCGCCGGCACCCACCTGCTGCCGGTGCATGACGACGGCCGCCCGGCCGACGATTTCGGCCGCCTCGGCGTGGCCCTGAAGGCCAAGGTGTCGAAGACCGAACTGAAGGTCGGCGAGTGGATGCCGGTGCTGCCGATCCTGCGTTCCGACGACGGTCGCTCGCTGCCGCAGACCTTCCGCGGCGGCCAGGTCACCTCCCAGGAAATCGACGGCCTGACCCTCTATGCCGGCCAGTTCCGCGGCAACAGCCCGCGCAACGACGCGAGCATGGAAGACATGTTCATGAACGGCAAAGCGGGCATCACCTCGGACCGCTTCAACTTTGCCGGCGGCGAATTCACCTTCAATGAAAAGCGCACCCTGGTCGGCCTGTGGAACGCGCAACTGAAGGACATCTACCAGCAGCAGTACATCAACCTGGTCCACAGCCAGCCGCTGGGCGCCTGGACCCTGGGCGCCAACCTCGGCTACTTCCTCGGCAAGGAAGACGGCTCGGCCCGTGCCGGCGACCTCGACAACCGCACCGCCTCGGCCATGCTCTCGGCCAAGTACGGTGGCAACACCTTCTATGTCGGCCTGCAGAAAGTCAGTGGCGACAACCAGTGGATGCGGGTCAACGGCACCAGCGGCGGCACCCTGGCCAACGACAGCTACAACTCGAGCTTCGACAACACCCAGGAACGCTCCTGGCAGATCCGCCATGACTACAACTTCGCCGCCCTCGGCGTGCCCGGCCTGACCCTGATGAACCGCTACATCAAGGGCGACAACGTGCACACCGCGACGATCGACGACGGCAAGGAATGGGCGCGGGAATCGGAGCTGGCCTACGTGATCCAGTCCGGCACCTTCAAGAACCTGTCGATGAAATGGCGCAACTCCAACATGCGCCGTGACTTCAGCAGCAACTCGTTCGACGAGAACCGCCTGATCATCAGCTATCCGTTCAGCCTTCTGTAATCCTTTGGGCGGCGGCGGCCCTCTCTCGTCGTCGCCCGTTTTCTTATTCCTTCCAGCGCTTACAAGACAAGAATTCATTCTTTGACGAAATAAGCGCTTACATTTACAAAACCGGTTTCATGCACCACCGGTAACCTTCATGGACCTCCGCCAGCTGCGCTATTTCATCGCGCTCAACGACCATCGCAGTTTCGTCCGCGCCGCCGAGGCCATGGGCATCACCCAACCCGCCTTCAGCCGCAGCATCCAGGGCCTGGAACAGGAGTTCGGCTGCACTCTGGTGGACCGCGGCAACAAGGATCTGCGCCCAACCCCCGAAGGCCAGGTGGTCCTGCAGCACGCCCTGCGCCTGGTCCAGGGCGCCGCGCAACTGAGCAGCGAAGTGCTGCAGATGACCAAGCTGGACGCCGGCGAACTGTATTTCGGCAGCGGTCCGGTACCGGCGGCAGACCTGGTGCCACGAGCACTGGCGCATTTCGTCAAGGCCCACCCGGGGATCCGCACGCGCTTCCAGGTCAACGACTGGGAAACCCTGAGTCGCGCCCTGAACCGCGAAGAAATCGAGTTCTTCGTCGCCGACATCCGCCACTTCGAAGCCGATCCGAATTTCCACGTCCGCGCCCTCACCCCCCGTCGCGGCCTGTTCTTCTGCCGGCCCGGCCACCCGCTGCTGGCCAAGGACAGCCTGTCGACCAACGACCTGTTCAACTACCCGCTGGCCACCTCGCTGATCCCGCCGGGGGTGCGCAAGCTGCTGGCCAACCTCAGTGGCAAGACCGACTTCTCGCCACAGGTGCAGACCGAGCACCTGCCGACCCTGGTCAAGGTGGTGCTGGACAGCGATGCCATCGGCATCGGCAGCGAACAGGCCCACGCCGAACAGCTCGCCCGTGGTGAGCTGGTGCAGTTGCACTGGCGCAACCTGCCGCCCAACCTGGACAGCTTCAACGCCCGCTGCGGCATCGTCAGCCGCGCCGGTTTCCGCCTGTCCCCGGCGGCCCGGGCGATGATCGAGACGCTGGTCAGCCTCGACCCGCCAGCGCCTCCAGCCGCGCCGTATCGAGGATCTCGATCTCGCCATAGCTCAGGCGCAGCGCCCCTTCCTGCTGCAGGGCCTTGAGGATCTGGTTGGTGGTCTGCCGCGACAGCGACAACATCAAGGCAAGCTGCTCCTGGGACATCTGCAGGACCCGCCGCGCACCGTCCACTTCGCCGTAGCCCTGCGCCATCTGCAGCAGGCGGAAGGCCACCCGCGGCGCCGCGCCCTTGAGGCTCTGCTGCTCCAGGGCGACGAAGGCCAGGCGCAGCTTGTGGCTCATCAACAGGGCGAACTCGCGCCAGTACGCCGGCTGGGCATCGAGCAGGGCCAACAGCGCCGGCTGCGGCACCAGCAGCAACTGGGTCGGTCCCTCGGCGAAGGCATCATGGGTGCGCGGCTGACCATCGAACAGGCAGATCTCGCCGAACCAGTGCGGCGCTTCCACCAGGGTCAGCAGCGCCTCCTTGCCTTCCGCGCTGACCGCACCGATACGGATTGCCCCGGACAGCACCGCGTACAGCCCGCAGGGGGCATCGCCGCGCTGGAACAGGCATTCGCCGGCCGCCAGGTTGCGCGGCCGGGCGGCGGCCAGCAGGCGCTCCTGCAAGGCCGGCGACAGCTCGCGGAACCAATGACCGTGCAGCAACTGTTCGCGCCAGGCGTTCGACTCGTTCATCCATGGGCCTCGAAACGGAGACTGTCGGGCAGACGACAGACGTGGGCTGATCGGCGGGGCATGCTGGGTCATCCCAACCGGAGGAATAACAATGAAAAACCTCGTGGAACATTTGAGTCAATATGCCAGCTACCACCGTGACCCGCGCAATATCGCCACCCACTTCGTCGGCATCCCGATGATCGTGGTGGCGGTGACCGTGCTGCTGTCGCGGCCGGGAACCGTGCTGGGTGGCCTGTGGCTGTCACCGGCGTTCGTCGTGGCGCTGGCCTCGGCGTGGTTCTACTTCCGTCTCGACACGCGGTTGGGGCTGATCATGTCGGCGCTGCTCGGCGCCTGCCTGTGGGCCGGAGCGGCACTGGCGGTGCAGACCACCCTGGTGTGGCTGAGCGCCGGGCTGGGGCTGTTCGTGGTGGGCTGGGTGATCCAGTTCGTCGGGCATTACTACGAGGGACGCAAGCCGGCCTTCGTCGACGATGTCAGCGGCTTGATCGTCGGGCCGTTGTTCGTGGTAGCGGAGCTGGCGTTCATGCTCGGGCTGCGGCCGGAGCTGAAGGCGGCGGTGGAGCGCAATGCGGGACCGGTGGTGCTGAGGGAGAAGAAGGCGACAGCCTGATATCCACGTTGTATTTGATGGCCCTATCGCTGGCAAGCCAGCTCCCACAGGTTCCGGTGCATGCAGTACCTGTGGGAGCTGGCTTGCCAGCGATAGGGCCCTGGAGTCAGGCGCGGGACTCGACCCCCAGCTCATCCCACACCGACTCCGCCAGGTGGAAGGTGGCGTTGGCCGCCGGGATGCCGCAGTAGATCGCACTCTGCATCAGCACTTCCTTGATCTCCTCCCGGGTCACGCCGTTGTTGGCGGCGGCGCGCAGGTGCAGCTTCAGTTCCTCGTTGCGGTTCATGCCGATCAGCATGGCGATGGTGATCAGGCTGCGGGTATGCCGCGGCAGGCCCGGACGGGTCCAGATGTCACCCCAGGCATGCCGGGTGATCATTTCCTGGAACTCGCCGTTGAACTCGGTCAGGTTGGTCAGGCTGCGGTCGACATGGGCATCGCCCAGCACCGCGCGACGCACCTGCATGCCAGCGTCGTAACGTTGTTTCTCATCCACGGGATACAGCTCCTCAGCGGGCCAGCAGGAAATCGACGACGCGGCGGCTGAACGGCTCGCCCACTTCGACGTTGGACAGGTGCGCGGCCTGGAACTCGGCATATTCGGCGCCGGCCACGTGCTCCTGGATGAACAGGCTGCCGGACGGCGGGGTCACCGCGTCGGCGCTGCCGGCGATGACCAGCAGCGGTGCCTTGATCTCACCCAGTTGGTCGCGGAAGTCGGCATCGCGCACGGCGGCGCAGTTGGCGGCGTAGCCATCCGGCGAAGTGGCGGCGAGCATGTCGGTGATGCGCTTGGCCGACTCGGGATGTGCCTCGGCATAAGCCGGGGTGAACCAACGCGCGATGGACGCATCGCGCAGGCCGACCATGGCCGCCTCGCGGTCGCGCAGCACGGTTTCGATCCGCGGGTTCCACACCTCCGGCGAGGCGATCTTCGCCGCCGTGTTGCAGACGATCAGCCGATTCAGCCGCTCGGGGGCGTTGATCCCCAGCCACTGGCCGATCAGGCCGCCCATGGACAGGCCACAGAAGTGCGCCTTGTCGATGCCCAGCGCATCCAGCAGGGCCACCACATCGCGGCCCAACTGCTCGATGCTGTACGGGCCCGCGGTGACCAGCGACTGGCCATGGCCACGGGTGTCGTAGCGCAGCACGCGAAAGTGCGCGGTAAACGCCGGGATCTGGGTGTCCCACATGCGCAGGTCGGTGCCCAGCGAGTTGGACAGCACCAGCACCGGTGCGTCTTCAGGTCCGTCGAGCTGGTAATTCAGTACGCCATCGGCGAGTTGTACGCTTCCCACAGCAGCCCTCCTTCAGGCTTTGATCCGGTTGTGTTCGGCCACCGCGCGCTCGACCCAGGCTTGCGCCTGACCGAGGTAGCGGGCCGGGTCGAGCAGGTGATCGAGCTGGTCCGCCGAGAGTTCGGCGCTCACCTGCGGATCGTCGCCGAGCACGGCGCGCAGGTGACGTTGTTCGGCGACCGCGCGCTTGCAGCAGGTCTCCAGCAGATGATGCGCGGTGTCGCGGCCGAGGCGCTGGGCCAGAACGATGCTCACCGCCTCGGCCAGGACCAGGCCCTGGGTCAGGTCGAGGTTGCGGCGCATGCGCGCGGCATCCACTTCCAGGCCTTCGGCGATGATCCGTGCCTGGCGCAGCGCGCCGGAGACAAGGCAGCAGATCTCCGGCAGGGTTTCCCATTCGGCGTGCCACAGGCCGAGGCTGCGCTCGTGCTCCTGGGGCATGGCGGCATAGAGCGTGGCGATCAGGCCCGGCACGCGGGTGGCGGCGCCGATCAACACGGCGGCGCCCACCGGGTTGCGCTTGTGCGGCATGGTCGAGGAACCGCCCTTGCCCGGTGCCGAAGGCTCGAAGACTTCGCCGGCTTCGGTCTGCATCAGCAGGCTGACATCGCGACCCAGCTTGCCCAGGCTGCCGGCGATCAGACCGAGCACGGAGGCGAATTCCACCAGGCGATCGCGCTGGGTATGCCAGGGCTGTTCCGGCAGGCTCAGGTCGAGTTCCCCGGCCAGCGCCTCGGCCACCGGCAGGGCCTTGTCGCCCAGCGCCGCGAGGGTCCCGGAGGCGCCGCCGAACTGCAGGGTCAGCAGGCGCGGCTTGAGCTCGCGCAGGCGCTCGCGGCTGCGGTCGAGCGCACCGAGCCAGCCGGCGATCTTCATGCCCAGGGTCACCGGCGTCGCATGCTGCAGCCAGGTGCGCCCCGCCAGTGGAGTGGCGGCATGGGCAGTGGCCTGCCGGGCCAGGGTGTCGGTCAGTTGCGCCAGCTCGGCGTCGATCAGCACCAGCGCATCGCGCAATTGCAGGATCAGCCCGGTGTCCATCGCGTCCTGGCTGGTGGCGCCGAGATGCACATAGCGCTCGGCCTCGGCCACGCCACTGGCGATCACCTTGCCCAGCGCCTTGACCAGCGGGATCGCCGAGTTGCCGGCGATGCCGATGGCTTCGGCCAGGGCGGCGAAGTCATAGCGCTCGGCCTGGCAGGCCAGCTCGATCGGCGCCACCACCACTGGCGGAATCACCCCGACCGCGGCTTCGGCACGGGCCAGCGCGGCTTCGAAATCGAGCATGCCCTGGACGCGGCCACGGTCGGAAAAGATCTCGCGCATGTCGGGCGCGGTGAAATAGGCATCGAACAGCTGGTTGCCCGGTCGTGGGGTCATGACAGGTCCTTCAAGAAGGCGCGCCCGTCGTGGGCGCGCCGGCAGGTCAATGGTCGTGGTGCAGGTAGGCCGCCTGTTTCGGCAGGCGCAGGCTGAACAGGAAGGCAATGGCCATCATCGCGGTAACGTACCAGTAAAAGGCGTTCTCCATCTGCGCGGCTTTCAGGCTCAGGGCGACGAACTCCGCCGAGCCGCCGAACACCGCGTTGGCCACCGCATAGGCCAGGCCGACGCCCAGCGCACGTACCTGCGGCGGGAACATCTCGGCCTTCACCAGGCCGCTGATGGAGGTGTAGAAACTGACGATGCACAGGGCCAGGGTGATCAGCACGAAGGCCATGAACGGACTGGTCACAGTCTTCAGCGCCAGCAGGATCGGCACGGTGAAGAGGGTGCCCAGGGCGCCGAACAGGAGCATCGAATTGCGCCGGCCGATGCGGTCGGAAAGCATGCCGAACAACGGTTGCATGCACATGTACAGGAACAGCGCGCCGGTCATGATGAAGCTGGCGGTCTTGGCGCTCATGCCGGCGGTGTTCACCAGGTATTTCTGCATGTAGGTGGTGAAGGTGTAGAAGATCAGCGAGCCGCCAGCGGTATAGCCGAGCACGGTGATGAAGGCCGCGCTGTGGTGGCGGAACAGCCCGGCGATGCTGCCGGCGTCCTTGTCGTTGCGGGTCTCGGCGCTGCTGGTTTCCTCCAGGGAGCGACGCAGCAGCAGGGAGATCAGCGCGGCGCAGGCGCCGACCACGAACGGGATGCGCCAGCCGTAGGCGCGCAGCTCGTCTTCCGTGAGCAGTTGCTGGAGGATCACCACCACCAGCACCGCCAGCAACTGGCCGCCGATCAGCGTCACGTACTGGAACGAGGCGAAGAAGCCGCGCTGCCCGCGCAACGCCACTTCACTCATGTAGGTGGCGGTGGTGCCGTACTCACCGCCCACCGACAGGCCCTGGAACAACCGCGCCACCAGCAGCAGCGCCGGGGCCATCACGCCGATGCTGGCGTAGGTCGGCAGGCAGGCGATCACCAACGATCCGGCGCACATCATCAGCACCGAGATCATCATCGAATTCTTGCGGCCATGACGGTCGGCGATGCGGCCGAACAGCCAGCCACCGATCGGGCGCATGAGGAAGCCCGCGGCGAACACGCCGGCGGTGTTGAGCAATTGCACCGTGGGGTCGTCGGAGGGGAAGAACGCCGGAGCGAAGTAGATCGCGCAGAAGGCGTAGACGTAGAAGTCGAACCATTCGACCAGGTTGCCCGAAGACGCACCGACAATGGCGAAGATGCGTTTGCTGCGTTCTTCGCCGGTGTAATAGCTTGAGGTCATGACTGCATGCTCCTGGAGGGTATCAGTGAGTCTAGACACACTTGGTAACACCCTCGTTCCACACGACAATCACCCCGGACGGTTGGCCTTGCGTGGAGGCCGCCCATCCGGGGTCATTGGTTTTACACGCGCTCGATGGCCAGGGCGAGGCCTTGGCCGACGCCGACGCACATGGTCGCCAGGCCTTTGCGGCCACCGGATTTCTCCAGTTGATGCAGCGCGGTGAGGATCAGTCGCGCGCCGCTCATGCCCAGCGGATGGCCGAGGGCGATGGCGCCGCCATTCGGGTTGACCTGTGGTGCGTCGTCGGCCAGACCCAGGCCACGCAGCACCGCCAGGCCCTGGCTGGCGAAGGCTTCGTTGAGTTCGATCACGTCGAAGTCGGACACCGCCAGCCCCAGGCGCTCGGTCAGTTTCAGCACCGCCGGCACCGGGCCGATGCCCATCACCCGTGGCGCCACACCGGCACTAGCCATGCCCAGCACGCGGGCGCGCGGGGTCAGGCCGTGTTTCTTCACCGCCTCGGCGGAGGCCAGGATCAGCGCCGCGGCACCGTCATTGACGCCCGAGGCGTTGCCGGCGGTGACGGTCTTGTCCGGGCCATTGACCGGCTTCAGTTTCGCCAGCGCTTCCAGGGTGGTGTCGGCACGCGGGTGCTCGTCCTGCTCGACGATGGTCTCGCCCTTCTTGTGGGCGATGCGCACCGGCACGATCTCCTCGGCGAAGAAACCGGCGGCCTGGGCGGCGGCGGTGCGCTGCTGGCTGCGCAGGGCGAAGGCGTCCTGGTCGGCGCGGGAGACCTGGTAGTCGTCGGCCACGTTGTCGGCGGTCTGCGGCATGGCATCCACCCCGTACTGGGCCTTCATCAGCGGGTTGATGAAGCGCCAGCCGATGGTGGTGTCTTCCAGCTTCATGTTGCGCGAGTAGGCGCTGTCGGCCTTGCCCATGACGAACGGCGCACGGGACATCGACTCGACGCCGCCGGCGATGGCCAGCTCCATCTCGCCGCTGGCGATGGCACGGAAGGCCGTGCCCACCGCGTCCATGCCCGAGGCGCAGAGACGGTTGAGGGTCACTCCCGGCACGCTGTCCGGCAGGCCGGCCAGGAGCAGGGCCATGCGCGCGACGTTGCGGTTGTCCTCGCCGGCCTGGTTGGCGCAGCCGAGGAACACTTCATCGAGCTGGTCCCACTGCACCGACGGGTTGCGCTCGATCAGCGCCTTCAGCGGCACCGCGGCCAGGTCGTCGGCACGCACGCCGGCCAGGCCACCGCCGAAGCGGCCGATGGGGGTACGAATCGCGTCGCAGATGAATACGTCACGCATCACGCTTCTCCTGGTGCCTGGCCGTGGGCCTTGGCGGTGCGGGCTTCGAGGTCGCGCAGGGCCGCCAGCTCGAGGTCGCTCGGTTCGAGGGTGGTCTGCACGTCGTCGGCGAAACGGATCGCCCAGCCGGTGGCGGCGACGATCTGCTCGCGGGTCACGCCCGGGTGGATCGAGGTGACCACGAATTCGTGGGTGCCGGCTTCCGGCTCCATGATGCAGAGGTCGGTGATGATGCCGACCGGGCCGTCACCCGGCAGGCCGAGGCGCTTGCGCGAGTCGCCGCCCTCGCCGTGACCGACGGAGGTGATGAAGTCCAGCTTGTCGACGAAGGCACGCTGCGACTGCTTGAGGATGATCAGCACCTTCTTCGCTGAACCGGCGATCTCCGGGGCACCGCCGGCGCCCGGCAGGCGGGTCTTGGGCGCGAAGTAGTCGCCGACCACGGTGGTGTTGATGTTGCCGAAGCGGTCGACCTGGGCGGCGCCGAGGAAGCCGACGTCGATGCGCCCGCCCTGCAGCCAGTAGCGGAAGATCTCGCCGGTCGGCACCACGGTGTCGGCGGTCTCGGCCAGCTCGCCGTCACCGATGGACAGCGGCAGCACGCTCGGCTTGGCGCCGATCGGGCCGGACTCGTAGATCAGCACCACGTCCGGCGACGAGGTCAGGCGGGCCAGGTTGGCGGCCTTGGACGGCAGGCCGATGCCGACGAAGCACACGGCACCGTTCTGCAGGCGGCGGGCGGCGGCGACGGTCATCATTTCATTGGTGGAGTAGCTCATTGTGCAGCCTCTGCAGCGTTGTCCAGTTTTGCCTTGAATTCGTTGAAGTCGGCGGTGCCACGGATGTATTCGTCGATCCAGGCGGTGAAGGTCTCGCGGCTGCGGGCGATCGGGTCCCAGGCCTGGTAGAAGCGGTTGTCACGCTCGGAATAGCCGTGGGCGTAGGACGGGTGGGCACCACCCGGTACCAGGCACACCGCGGACAGCGCCCAGGTCGGCAGGACACAGGCGTTCATCGGCGCGTTGAGGTCGTCGACGATTTCCTCGACGGTGACGATGCAGCGCTTGGCCGCCAGGGCCGCTTCCTTCTGCACGCCGAGGATGCCCCAGAGCAGCACGTTGCCCTTGCGGTCGGCCTTCTGTGCGTGGATCACGGTGACGTCCGGGCGTACCGACGGCACGGCGGCGAGGACCTCACCGGTGAACGGACAGGTAACGCTCTTGATCAGCGGGTTGACCTTCGGCAGGTCGGAACCGGCGTAGGCACGCAGCACCGCGAATGGCAGGCCGGAGGCGCCGGCAACGTAGGCGTTGGCCAGGTCGGCGTGGCTGTGCTCTTCGATTTCGAGGGCGTGCGGCCATTGTTTTTCCACGGCGTCGCGCAGGCGATGGAGAGAACCGACACCCGGGTTGCCGCCCCAGGAGAAGATCAGCTTCCGGGCGCAGCCGGCGCCGATCAACTGGTCGTAGATCAGGTCGGGGGTCATGCGCACCAGGGTCAGATCCTTCTTGCCCTGACGGATGATTTCATGCCCGGCGGCGGTCGGAATCAGGTGGGTGAAGCCTTCGAGGGCAACGCTGTCACCGTCGTGGACGAACTGCTTCACGGCGTCGTGGAGCGAGAGGATTTCAGCCATGGAAGACTCCTGGATGTGCTGAGTCGGGGGTCGGTTCGGAGCGCCTGGAGTGGCGCCGGTATGGGATTGAGATTAAGGCGGGGATGGGGGCGGTTCAATCCGATAATCGGCATAACGTTCGATTATCGAACAGATTGTTAGCCAGTTAATGGTTCAGGTTTCGTTGTGTTCCTGAGGACCTCATCGCTGGCCAGCCAGCTCCCACAGGGTCCGTGTGGGCGCTGGCTGGCCAGCGATGAGGCCCGAGAAGGCAATACAGATCAGCGATCAGGTCGCATCAGCGTGGCTGACCATACCCTTGACGATCACCGCCACGGTGGCCAGTCCGGCCGGGATCACCAGCGCCGTCAGCACCTGCTCGAAGTTCCAGCCCAGGCCCAGCAGGGTCGCGCCCATCCAGGCACCGAGAATCGCCCCGAAGCGGCCAATGCCGAGCATCCACGACACTCCGGTGGCCCGCCCCTGGGTCGGGTAGAAACGCGCCGCCAGCGACGGCATCGCCGATTGCGCGCCGTTCACGCACATGCCGGCGATCAGCACCAGAGTCGCCAACAGGGTGATGTTGCCCAGGCTCTGCCCCACCGCGTAGGCGAACACCCCGGCCAGCAGGTAGAAGATGCCGATAACCTTGTGCGGATTGAAGCGGTCCATGGCCCAGCCCACGGCCACCGCACTGAGCACCCCGCCGAACTGGAACAGCGCGCCGATGAAGGCGGCCTGCTCCATGCTCGCGCCGCTGTCGCGCATCAGGGTCGGCAGCCAGCTGGTCAGCAGGTAGACGATGACCAGGCCCATGAAATAGGTCAGCCACAGCAGCAGGGTGCCGACGCTGTAGGTCCCGGAGAAGATCACCGCCAGCACGTTGCGGCTCTTGACGATCTTCTGCTCCGGCACGCTGAAGGCGCTGGCCTGGGCCACGGTGGTCGGTTCGATCGGCGCCAGGGTCTTGCGGATCTTCTCGATGCCGCGATTGCGTACCACGAGGAAACGCGCCGACTCCGGCAGCCAGAACACCAGCACCAGCGCCAGCAGCAGCGGCAGCAGGCCGCCGATCAGCAGCAGGCTGTGCCAGCCGTAGGCCGGGATCAGCTTGGCGGAAATGAAGCCGCCACCGGCCATGCCCAGGTTGAAGCCGCAGAACATGCTGGTCACCAGCAGCGACTTGAGGCGCTCGGGGGTGTATTCGGAAAGCAGCGTGGTGGCATTGGGCATGCCGGCGCCGAGGCCCAGGCCGGTGAGGAAACGCAGGACCAGCAATTGATCGACATTGGTGCTGTAGGCCGAGGCCAGGCTGAAGGCACCGAACAGCACCACCGCGCCCACCAGCACCACCTTGCGCCCGAAGCGGTCAGCCAGCGGGCCGGAACCGAGGGCGCCGAAGACCATGCCGATCAGCGCGGCACTCATCACCGGGCCGAGGCTGGCGCGGTCGATGCCCCAGTCCTGGGACAGCGCCGGGGCGATGAAACCCATGGCCGCAGTGTCCAGGCCGTCAAGAAAGACAATGAGGAAACACAGGATCACCACCCGCCACTGATAACGCGACAAGGGCTGGGCATTGATGAACGACTGGACATCCAAGGGTGTTCCGATAGCAGCGTGCGGACTGTTCATTATTGTTATCCGGAAATAGACGGGCAGGCGCGAGCGGACGCGAGAGCGTCAGGGCAAAGGAGTTCGCTGGGGCTGAAACGGGGGATTCAGTCGCGTCGTCGAAAGAGCGACGAACGGAACAGGGACGTGCGGGTCATGGGCTTTGCCTCTCGCTCATTATTATTGACGGACGGGGCAGGCCGACCGTTGCGAGGGACATTAATAAGGCCGCTGCAGCGGCGCAATTCGATAAACGCATCAGTGTGCGTTTATCGAACAGGATTGCATCGATCAGGCGAACAGCTGTGCGCTGAGGTCGCGGCTGGCCGCCAGCATGATCGGCAGGAAACGCTGCTCCAGTTCGCTGCGACTGACCCGCCCGGCGTGGGTACTGACGTTCAGCGCCGCGAGCACCTGGCCGGAGGCGTCGTACACCGGCACGGCAATGGAGCGCAGGCCCTGCTCCAGTTCCTGGTCGACGATGCACCAGCCCTGCTGACGCACCAGTTGCAGGCACTCCAGCAGCGCTTGCGGGTCATGGATGGTGCGGCTGGTCTTGGCCTGCAGGTCGGCGTGCTCCAGGTATTCGTGAAGCGTGGCGTCGTCCAGCGCGGCGAGAAGGATGCGCCCCATGGACGTGCAATAGGCCGGTAATCGCCCACCGACCGACAGGTCCACCGAGATCAGCCGCTGTACCGTGGCCGAGCGGGCGATATAGAGGATGTCGTCGCCTTCCAGGGTGGCCATGTTGCAGGCCTCGTGGAGCTGGTCGCTCATGCGGTCCAGGTACGGCTGCGCGGAAACCGCCAGCGGCGTCGAGGACAGATAGGCATGCCCCAGGGTCAGCACCTTGGGCAGCAGCGAGTAGGTGCGCCCGTCGGTGGTGGCATAACCCAGCTTGATCAGCGTGTGCAGGCAGCGCCGCACCGCCGCCCGGGGGATCTCGGTACGGTGGCTGATCTGGGCGATGGTCAGGTGCCGCTTGCGCTCCTGGAACGCCTGCACCACCGCCAGCCCGCGGGCCAGGGAGGTCATGAAATCCGGATCGCCGGTGAACGCCTGGATGCGCTTGGCCGGCGACGCCACGATGGGCGGCGCCAGGGACGCAAAGGAACTGCGCACGTGGTCGTTCAATCCAGATCCCTTGGGGGTTGTTTCATCACTCATGACTCACCTCGGTCACACACTCTCAGGGGCGATTATCGAACCATCGACCGATAATCGCAATTGACCAATGACCACAATTGCTTATACCTTTCCTCCGCCCTTGTGGCTTCTTGGAGAGACTGGTCAGGTACCCACCGTAGAAGTCCCGGGTACGGCCTCGCCCACCAGCGAGGCCGTTTTTTATCCAGAACGGCAAACTCCGTTGGATAGCGCGACGCGCCCGGGTATAAATCCGCGGCAGCAAAGAGGGAAACTAAGTCCCTTCCTTTAATGTCCATTCTGATAATGCGTTATTTCAACGGTATCCTTCTGGATAACCGTTGCTATAATCAAAAACTGATGCCGCCCGCCTAGGCTCGCATTAATGGATCCGCCCGGATCCCGTGTCGAACGCAAACCGCCACCGACACACGACATTCAATCTGTTGCTGCGACAGCCGTTGATACTCTGGCAACCGTAGCCGCGTGTGCGTTACGCAACTACTGCAACAACGCCGTCGCGAAAAGCCAGCGTTAACTTGATAACAGGTAGCACTGTGACGAAAGATGAACTGCGCGCAGAACTTGAGCGCCAGGAACAACGCTACAAGGACGTCTATGGTGGTGAAGTCACCACTTATGCCGCTCAGCCCGAACCGGAACGCAAACCCTGGCGCAAGCGCGCCACCGTGATGGACCAGGTCTTCGCCGAAGAACTGCGCAAGATGGAAATGGAAAAGGACGTCAAGGTCGAGGAGCCGTGACCACGGCTCCCCTGCTGACCTCACCCGGGATCGTTGCGGTACCTGCCCACGCAGGTACCCCCGGCCTATCCTTGCACCACGACGATGAAACCGTAACGGATTCTCACAAATTTCATACGACCGTTTGAAACTTTTCCGACATCAACTATTCACGAACTTGCCATCAAGAATCCACATTATTGTGGATTTTCCCCTGTTTTTTCTGACACTCCCCGATCCAGCCAGGTAAACACCCGGCACCCGGACGCCCTCCACCGGTCAGCAGCCAGTGCATTGATTACGGGGGATTTCTGGCATAATCGCGCCCCCTTATGACCGGGTCAGAAAACCTTCATGATCGAATTATTCAGCGGACTTGATGCGTGGGTACTGGTGAGCCTCATCCTCGCCTTGACCTTCGTACTCGCCTTCGAGTTCATCAATGGCTTTCATGACACCGCAAACGCGGTCGCGACAGTCATCTACACCAAAGCCATGCCGCCGCAACTGGCGGTCTTCGCCTCGGGTGTCTTCAACTTCCTCGGGGTACTGCTCGGCGGCGTCGGTGTCGCCTACGCCATCGTCCACCTGCTGCCGGTGGAACTGCTGATCAACGTCAACACCGGGCACGGCCTGGCCATGGTCTTCTCGCTGCTGGCCGCGGCCATCGCCTGGAACCTGGGCACCTGGTACTTCGGCATCCCGGCCTCCAGTTCGCACACCCTGATCGGCTCGATCCTCGGCGTCGGCCTGGCCAACGCGCTGATCAACGACATTCCTCTGGGCGACGGGGTCAACTGGCAGAAAGCGATCGATATCGGCATGTCCCTGGTGCTGTCGCCGATGGCCGGCTTCCTCATTGCCGCCCTGGTGCTGATCGCCCTGAAATGGTGGCGTCCCCTGTCGAAGATGCACAAGACGCCGGAACAGCGGCGCATGCTCGACGACAAGAAGCACCCGCCGTTCTGGAACCGCCTGGTGCTGATCATGTCGGCCATGGGCGTGAGCTTCGTGCACGGCTCCAACGATGGCCAGAAAGGCATCGGCCTGATCATGCTGGTGCTGATCGGCATCGTCCCGCAGCAATTCGTTCTCGACCTGAACAGCACCACCTACCAGATCGAGCGGACCCGCGACGCCACCCTGCACCTGAGCCAGTTCTACGAGCGCAACCACGACACCCTGGGCGAGTTCCTGGCCCTGGGCAAGGCCGCCAAGGGCGACCTGCCGGAGCAGTTCAGCTGCAACCCGCACCAGACCGAACCGACCATCGCCGCACTGCAGCAGTCGCTGGAGGGCGTCGTCGACTACCGTGCGCTGAGCCCGGAAAAACGCATCGAAGTCCGTCGCTACCTGCTCTGCCTGGATGACACCGCGAAGAAGGTCGGCAAGCTGCCAGGCCTGCAGGCCCGTGAAAAGGCCGACCTCGACAAGCTGCGCAAGGACCTGACCGCGACCACCGAGTACGCGCCGTTCTGGGTCATCCTCGCCGTCGCCCTGGCCCTCGGCCTGGGGACCATGGTCGGCTGGAAACGCGTGGTCCTGACCATCGGCGAGAAGATCGGCAAGCAAGGCATGACCTATGCCCAGGGCATGTCGGCACAGATCACCGCGGCCTGCGCCATCGGCATGGCCAACATCTTCAGCCTGCCGGTCTCGACCACCCACGTGCTGTCGTCCGGCGTGGCCGGCACCATGGTGGCGAACAAGAGCGGCCTGCAAGGCGGCACCGTGCGCACCATCCTGCTGGCCTGGGTCCTGACCCTGCCGGCCTCGATGGGCCTGGCGGCGGGGCTGTTCTGGCTGGCGACGCGGTTCGTCGGCTGAAAACAGCTTCAATCTTCAAGTTGCAAGCGACAAGTCATGACAGCCATGTATTGCTGCTCTGGCTTGTCGCTTCGACGTTTTCAAGGCCAGGAAAATCCGTTGATTACACCGAGAACGGCTTTTTCTTATCGCTTGAAACTTGAAGCTTGAAGCTCGTCACTCATTTGCGCTTGCTTCCCAGCAAAGAGCCCATCAGCCCCCTGACCAGTTGCCGGCCGAACTGATTGGCTGCCTGTCGCACCGCCGACTTGATCGCCTGCCCTGCCGCGCTCTGCAGGAACTCGCCCGCCTGATCGGCAAAGCTCTCCTGCTTTTTCTCCGCCGCCGGGGCCGCGGGTGCTTCCCCCTTGCGCGCCGTGAGCATTTCATAGGCCGACTCGCGATCGATCGGCTTGTCATAGCGTCCGGCCAACGGCGACGCCGCCACCAGCGCGACCCGTTCGGCATCGCTCAGCGGCCCGATCCGCGACTGCGGCGGGGCGATCAGCACCCGCTCGACCATCCCGGGCGTGCCCTTGTCCTGCAGGGTACCGACCAGCGCCTCGCCGATCCCCAGCTCGGTCAGCACGGCAAGGGTGTCGAATGCCGGATTGGGGCGGAAACCATCGGCCACGGCACGCAGGGATTTCTGCTCCTTGGCCGTGAACGCGCGCAGCCCGTGCTGGATGCGCAGGCCCAACTGGGCCAGGACGTCATCCGGCAGGTCGCCCGGCGACTGGGTCACGAAATACACCCCGACCCCCTTCGAGCGAATCAGCCGCACCACCTGCTCCAGGCGGTCCTGCAAGGCCTTCGGCGTGCCGTTGAACAGCAGGTGCGCCTCGTCGAAGAACAGCGCCAGCAGTGGCTTGTCGGCATCCCCGCGCTCCGGCAACTGCTCGAAGAGCTCCGCCAGCAGCCATAACAGGAAGGTCGCGTAGACCTTCGGCGCCTCGTGGACCAGACGACTGGCATCCAGCAGGTGAATGCGCCCGCGCCCGTCCGCCGCAGGCTGCAGGAGGTCCTCCAGTTGCAGTGCCGGCTCGCCGAACAGCGCCTCGGCGCCCTGCTGCTCGAGGGTCGCCAGGCGGCGCAACAGGGCCTGGGTCGAACCGCTGGTCATCAGCGCGCTGTCTTCGCCCAGTACCTGCGGGTTGTCCTTGAGATGCCCGAGCAGTGCCTTGAGGTCCTTGATATCCAGCAACAGCAGGCCTTCGCGGTCGGCGACCTTGAACGCCGCATACAGCGCGGCCTGCTGGCTGTCGTTCAGTTCCAGCAGGTTGCCCAGCAACAACGGCCCCATTTCGCTCAAGGTGGTACGCAAGGGATGACCGGATTGCCCGTGGATATCCCACAAGGTCACCGGATAGGCCTGAGGATGATGCTTCAGCCAGGGCATCCCGGCGATGCGCTCGGCCACCTTACCCTTCGGGTTGCCCACCGCCCCCAGGCCGCACAGGTCACCCTTCACATCGGCAGCGAAGACCGCCACCCCGGCATCGCTGAACACTTCCGCCAGGCGCTGCAGGGTCACCGTCTTGCCGGTACCGGTGGCGCCGGCGACCAGGCCATGGCGATTGGCCAGGCGCAGCGCCTGGGAAACCGGCTGTCCGGCAAGGTCGGCACCCAGTACGAATTGCGTGGAGTCCGCCATGTTTTTTCATCCTCCATATATAAAGCTTTTGTATGAATCAGCCGATATCAAAGTGTGATTGATCGCTCGAAAAACAGGAAACCCCCGATAAGGACATGGGCTCACTCTGCTCTCACCAGCGACTCCGTGCGAACCACCCGGTTATTCAAGACCTTAGCGGACCCAATACGCCATGAATAAAAATCTCCGTTTCAGCCACAAGATCTTGTTGGCCGCTTCATTGATCGTGATGCTCGCGTTCAGCCTGTTCACGTTGTACAACGACTACTTGCAGCGTAATGCCATCCGCGAAAACCTCGAGAACTATCTCGGCGAGATGGGCGACACCACCGCAACCAATATCAGGAACCTGTTCGACGGACGCATCCTGCTGGTGGAAAACGCCGTGCAGAACATTGCCGCCGACCCGCAGAATGTTGGCAACCTGCTCGGCCAGAAAGCCCTGACATCAAGTTTCCTCACCGTTTACCTGGGCCATCCGAACGGCGACTTCACCATTCGTCCGCAGATGAAGATGCCCGATGGCTACGACCCGCGCGTCCGCCCCTGGTACAAGGACGGCCTGGCCGCCGGCAAGACCATCCTGACCGAACCCTACATCGACATGAGTACCGGCAAGATGGTGATCTCCATCGTCACCCCGGTGTCCTCGCAGGTCGGCGTGGTGGGTGGCGACCTGGCCCTGGACGGCCTGGTGGAAATCATCAACTCGCTGAACTTCGGCGGCATGGGCTACGCCTTCCTGGTCAACGACCAGGGCAAGATCCTCGTGCACCCGAACAAGGACCTGACCATGAAGGCCATGAGCGAGTTGTTCCCGAACAACACGCCGCGCCTGGACAAGAAACCGGTGGAAGTGGAGATGGACGGCAAGCCGACCATCCTCAGCTTCACCCCGGTGAAGGGCCTGCCCTCGGCCAACTGGTACATCGGCCTGGCCGTGGACAAGGACAAGGCCTACTCGATGCTGAGCAAGTTCCGCACCTCCGCGGTGGTTGCGACCCTCATCGCCGTGGCCATCATCATTGGCCTGCTGGGCCTGCTGATCAACGTGCTGCTGCGCCCGCTGCACACCATGATCCGCGCCATGGAAGGCATCGCCCAGGGCGAAGGCGACCTGACCCGCCGCCTGAACATCCACAACCACGACGAATTCGGCATGCTCGGCAAGGCCTTCAACCATTTCGTCGGGCGCATCCACGAGTCGATCCGCGAAGTGGCCTCGGCCACCGAGCACGTCAACGAAGTGGCCCTGCGGGTGGTCAGCGCTTCCAACTCGTCGATGGTCAACTCCGACGAGCAGAGCAACCGCACCAACAGCGTTGCCGCGGCGATCAACCAGCTCGGCGCCGCCGCCCAGGAAATCGCCCACAATGCCGCCCAGGCCTCGCAACAGGCCAGCTCGGCACGGCACCTGGCCGAAGAAGGCCAGCAGGTGGTGGACCGCAGCATCCAGGCGATGAATCGTCTGTCGGACCTGATTTCCACCTCCAGCACCCACATCGAGACGCTGAACAGCAAGACCGTCAACATCGGCCAGATCCTCGAGGTGATCACCAGCATTTCCCAGCAGACCAACCTGCTGGCGCTCAACGCGGCCATCGAGGCGGCCCGTGCCGGTGAAGCAGGACGCGGCTTCGCCGTGGTCGCCGACGAAGTGCGCAACCTCGCGCACCGGACCCAGGAGTCGGCACAGCAGGTGCAGAACATGATCGAGGAACTACAGGTCGGCGCCCGCGAGTCGGTGGAGACCATGAGCCAGAGCCAGCGCCACAGCCACGACAGCGTGAACATCGCCAACCAGGCGGGCGAACGCCTCAACAGCGTGACCCAGCGCATCGGCGAGATCGACGGCATGAACCAGTCGGTGGCCACCGCCACCGAGGAACAGACCGCCGTGGTCGACTCGATCAACATGGACATCAACGAAATCAACACGCTCAACCAGGAAGGCGTCGAGAACCTGCAGTCGACCCTGCGTGCCTGCGCCGACCTGGAAGAACAGGCCGGTCGCCTCAAGCACCTGGTCGGCAGCTTCCGCATCTGAGCCTCCCCTGCCCACCCGGCGGCTGCATGTCGCCGGGTGCGGCTGTTACAAATCGAACAAACTATTCTTTCCGTAGGTCAACCCTAGGGCGCGTCACCGCGGCCGCAGAACGCCGCGTGACTGTCCCAAAGACGATCCCGGAGGGATGCTGATCGTGCACATCGCCGACATCACCATGTTCTACGCCCCTGCCAGCGGTGGGGTGCGTACCTACCTTGATGCCAAACACCGCCGCCTCGGCCTCGCCCCGAATGTCCGCCACAGCCTGCTGATTCCCGGCGCCACCCGCCGCCACGACAACGGCGTCCACGAGGTGCCGGCCCCGCCCCTGCCGTTCGGCAACGGCTACCGTTTCCCCCTGCGCCTGGCGCCCTGGTGCAACGTCCTGCATGAGCTGCAACCCGACCTGATCGAGGTCGGCGACCCCTACCTCACCGCCTGGGCCGCCCTCGGCGCGCGCCGGCGCCTGGACGTGCCGGTGATCGGCTTCTATCACTCCGACCTGCCGCTGCTGGTCAGCAACCGCATGGGCAACTGGTTCACGCCGAACGTGGAAGCCTATGTCAGCAAGCTCTATGGCAATTTCGACCGGGTGCTGGCGCCAAGCCAGGTGATGGCCCACAAGCTGCGCAGCCTCGGCGTGGGCAATGTCCACGTGCAGCGCCTGGGCGTCGACCTCAACACCTTCCATCCCCAGCGACGCGACCCGAACCTGCGCCGCGAGCTGGGCCTGGACGACACTACCCGCCTGCTGGTCTTCGCCGGTCGCGGCTCGCGGGAAAAGAACCTGCCGGTCCTGCTCGACTGCATCCAGCGCCTGGGCAAGGGCTATCACCTGCTGCTGGTCGGTTCGCACATGCCGGCCAACGTGCCGGACAACGTCACGGTGTTCGGCGAGTTCCGCCCGGCCAGCGAAGTCGCGCGCCTGCTGGCCAGCGCCGATCTGCTGGTGCATGCCGGCGACCAGGAAACCTTCGGCCTGGTGATCCTCGAAGCCATGGCCAGCGCCACGCCGGTGGTGGCGGTGGCCGCCGGGGCCTTCACCGAGATCGTCGCCCCGGACTGCGGCCGGCTGTGCCCGCCAGGCAGCGGCAAGGCCATGGCCAACGCGGTGCGGGACGTCTTCGCCGACGGCAGCGAGCGCCTCGGCGCCCAGGCCCGCCGGCATGTCGAGCAGCACTACAGCTGGGACAGCGTGGTCGCCGGCCTGCTCGAGCACTACCGCGCGGTGCTCGGCTACCGCGACCTGCCGGTGCGCGCCCATGCCTGAACCACGCGCCTGTCCCGGCGCCGGTCGCAGCGTGCTGCTGGTGCTGCATGACGTCGCTCCGGAAACCTGGCCGGACTACCAGCCCTTCGTCGCGGCGGTGGATGCCCTCGGGCAGATCCCCATGACCCTGCTGGTGGTGCCGGATTTTCATCAGCGCAACGCCGTGGAGCGGGACACCGTGTTTCGCCAGGAAATGGAGCGACGCCTGGTCCGCGGCGACGAACTGGCCCTGCACGGCTACTACCACGCCGACGACGGCCCGGCGCCGCGCACGCCAGGCGAGTACTTCATGCGGCGCATCTACACCTGGGAAGGCGAGTTCTATGCCCTGAGCCAGCAGCAGGCCCTGCAGCGCCTCGGCGCTGGCATCGAGCTGTTCCAGCGCCTGGACTGGCCGCTGAGCGGCTTCGTCGCCCCGGCCTGGCTGATGAGCGAAGGAACCCGCCAGGCCCTGCGCCAGTTGCCCCTGCACTACACCAGCGACCCCCGACACCTCTATCGCTTGCCGGATTTCACTGCGGTCAAGGCGCCGGGCCTGGTGTGGAGCGCGCGCAGTGCCTGGCGCCGCGGCCTGTCCCGGGCGTTCAGCGCAGTGCGCGAGCGGCGCCTGGAAGATGCCAGCACCCTGCGCCTGGGCCTGCATCCGGTGGACATGCGCCACGGCCTCTCCCGGCGCTACTGGCTGGACATCCTGCAACGCCTGCTGGCGGACGGGCGCATTCCCATGACCAAGCTGGCCTGGCTGGCCAGTCGGCCTGGGCCGTGAATCGCCTCGGCTGGCTGCTGGCCGCGTTGCTGATCGCAGCGCTGGTACCCGCCCTGCTCGGTGGCGGCGAGTTGCTGCCACGCCTGCGCAGCTTCCCGCCCGGCCTGTTGCTGGCGCTGTTCGCCATGATCTTCCTGTGCTGGGGCCTCAACTCATTGCGCCTGCGCCTGCTGCTGGGCAGCCAGGGCGAGCGGATCGGCCGTCTGCGCAGCCTCGGCGTGATCATGGCCACCGAGTTCGCCATCTGCACCACGCCCGGTGGCAGCGGTGGTCCGCTGACCCTGATGGCGCTGCTGTCCCGCGATCGGGTCCGCCCTGCCCACAGTGGCGCGGTGTTCGCCATGGACCAGTTGAACGACCTGCTGTTCTTTCTCTGCGCGGTGCTGGGCATCGCCCTCTACACCCTGTTCCACAGCCTCAACCGCAGCCTGGAAGGGCTGCTGGCCGGCAGCGCGGCGCTGATGCTGGCTCTGCTCGGGCTGGGGATGGCCCTGTGGCGCTGGCATCGTGGCCTGCTGCGCTGGAATGGGCGCCTGCTGGAACATCTGGGGGTGCGCGGCGCATCGCGCCGGCGCTGGGCGCGGCGACTGCTGCATTTCCTCCGGGCCTTCCGGGCGACCCTGCGCCTGCCACGCCGGACACTGGCGCTGGTCTTCGGCCTGACCTGCCTGCACTGGATGCTGCGCTACAGCGTGCTGTACCTGGTATTGCTGGGACTGGGCGGGAACCTGCAGTGGATTTCCAGTTTCCTGGTCCAGGTCCTGTCGTTGAGTGCCGGGCAGTTCAGCCTGCTGCCGGGCGGCGCGGGAGCGGCGGAACTGACCTCGGCGGCGCTGCTGACGCCGCTGGTGGGCAAGTCAACCGCGGCGGCCGCGGTGCTGGTCTGGCGCGTGGTGACCTACTACTTCTACCTGGTCGCCGGCGGACCGGTGTTCCTCTGTCTGCTCGGCAAGCCCCTGCTGCAGCGCCTCGGCGGATTGCGCCGCTAGCTGCGCCTGCCACAGCTCGGCGGCACCGGGAAAATCGGTGCCGTCCTCGCTGTCGAGGGCTTGCGGGTCATAACGGCTGAGGCAGCCCTCGCCCAAGGTGGGCGGGGGATGGGCAGCGGCTTTGTCGAGGGGATCGGCCATCGCACTGCCCTCCGGGGCTCAGTTGAACACCACGGTCTTGTTGCCGTGCACCAGCACGCGGTCTTCCAGATGGTAGCGCAGGCCACGGGCCAGCACCATCTTCTCGACGTCGCGGCCGAAGCGCACCATGTCCTCGATGCTGTCGCTGTGGCTGACCCGCACCACGTCCTGCTCGATGATGGGACCGGCGTCCAGCTCTTCGGTGACGTAGTGGCAGGTCGCGCCGATCAGCTTCACGCCCCGCAGCGACGCCTGGTGATAAGGCTTGGCGCCGACGAACGACGGCAGGAAGCTGTGGTGGATGTTGATGACCTGCTGGGCGTATTCCGCGCACAGCTGCGGCGGCAGGATCTGCATGTAGCGAGCCAGCACCACCACGTCCGCGCCATGTTCCTTGACCAGGCGCGAGACCTCGGCGAAGGCTGGCTGCTTGTCCTTCGGATCGACCGGAACGTGGAAGAACGGGATGCCATGCCACTCGACCATGCTGCGCAGGTCGTCATGGTTGGAAATCACGCAGGGGATGTCGCAATCCAGCTCGTTGCTGTGCCAGCGGTGCAGCAGGTCCGCCAGGCAGTGCGACTCGCGGCTGGCCATCAGCACGACGCGTTTCTTCTGGTCGGTGTCGGTGATCCGCCAGGTCATGGAGAACTCTTCGGCGATCGGCGCGAAGGCCTCGCGGAAGGCCTCGATGCCGAACGGCAGGGTGTCGGCACGAATCTCGTGACGCATGAAGAACCAACCGCTCAGGTCATCGGAGTGGTGGCTCGCTTCGGTGATCCAGCCGTTGTGGGACGCCAGGAAATTACTGACTTTGGCGACGATGCCGACACGGTCGGGACAAGCGATCACCAGCCGATAGGTACGCATGCAGGGGGCTCCAGAACTTCGCAAAGGCGCACATTCTAACGATTGCCCGGCAAAACTACAGTATTCATGTGACCTGCGTGGCACCGATCCGTCCCGGCACAGCGAGGGTCGTACACGGCGTGCGACACCTGCCGACGGATTAATCCAGTTAGCCGTTGCCTGGCCATGTGCACTTGCTAAGTGCACAGGCGAAATTCGATCGCTGAAATAAACAATGTGAAAGTGCGACATTGAATTGTTTACTTGGGCAAATTGTCTGACTATTATTGCCGCACTGTTACCCAAACTCTGTATTTCCAAAGGAACGCCTCATGTCCCTGATCAACGAATATCGCGCTACCGAAGAAGCTATCCGCGAACTGAAAGCTCGCCTGGAAAGCCTGTCCGCCGACGACAAGCTGCAGAAAGAGTTGGAGTTCGAAAAGAAGCTGCGTGATCTGATGGGGATCTACGGCAAGTCGCTGAAAGACATCATTGCCCTGCTGGACCCGGATACCAAACTGAACAAGATCCCACGCGGCGCCCCGGCAAAGGCCACTGGCACCAAACGCGCGCGCAAGGTCAAGCAATACAAGAACCCGCACAACGGTGAAATCATCGAAACCAAAGGCGGCAACCACAAGACCCTGAAAGAGTGGAAAGCCAAGTGGGGCGGTGATGTTGTGGAAGGCTGGGCAACCCTGCTGGGATAATTTGCGCCCGTACCAATAAAAAACGCCGGCACTGCCGGCGTTTTTTATTAACTTTTCTTAACACTTCCTACAGATGCAGGCGCTGTCGCAAATTGGCCGCATAGCCTCGCCACTCTTCCAGCAGCACTCGCTGCGCACCCTCCGCCCCTTCCAGCGCCTGCTGCAGAGCGTCATCGAATGCCGCCAGCGTATGAGGCGCACCCAATGCCGGATCGCGGAGCCGCTGTTGACAGAATGTCAGCCACTGCACTTGCTCCTGCTCGGCAAGACTCGCCGGAAAGTTCCGAGCCCTATATCGGAACAACAACTCGGACAAACGCGGATCATCGAACATCCAGCGCCCGCTGCTCAGTTGTTGTGGATCGGCAGCGCGGACCTGCTCGCACAAACGACGATCGCGATCGCCAATGAAGCCATCATATAGCTGCTGCTCCGGGTCCTCGCTGGCAGCGAAATCTCCCGCAGAATAAATTGACGCCAATTTATCCTCCCACTGTTCCCGCGCGGTCATCAGCCGTTCACCGCGTCGCAGCAAATCGGACATATCCAGACCGAGGCGCTGCTGATCTTCCTTGCGCAATACCGCCAACGGCGCCACTACCGGACAACGGTTGATGTGCAGCAACTTGAGCGGAACGGGCAATTGTCCTTCGCTCATATCCTCACGGCGCGTGTATAAACGCTGACGCAACTCTTCGGAATCTTCCGTCAACAGCGGTTCAATATCCTGATGCAGGTCGCACACAATCAGCGCATTGCGATTACTCGGATGCCAGGCCAGTGGCAGTACCACGCCAAGATAGTTGCGCGCAGCCGAGAAGCGCCCGGAAATATGTACCAGTGGTTGCAACAAGCGAATCTGGTCGAGGACTTTCTGCTTGCTGCGCAACTCGAACAACCATTCATACAGCTTCGGTTGTTTCTCGCGGATCAGCCGCGCCAGGGCAATGGTGGCTCGCACGTCGGACAACGCCTCGTGGGCCTGGCCGTGCTCCAGGCCATTGGCGGCGCTGAGCAGTTCCAGGCGCAGGCTGACCTGGCCGTTGACCTGCGGCCACTGGATCCCCTCGGGGCGCAGCGCATAGGCGGTACGCACGGTGTCGATCAGGTCCCAGCGGCTGTTGCCCCCCTGCCACTCGCGGGCATAGGGATCGAAGAAGTTGCGGTAGAGGCTGTAACGGGTGACTTCATCGTCGAAGCGCAGGGTGTTGTACCCCGCGCCACAGGTACCGGGGCGGGACAGTTGCGCATGCACGCGGGTCATGAAATCGGCTTCGGCCAGGCCATCGCGCGCCAGTTGCGCCGGGGTGATGCCGGTGATCAGGCAAGCGGCCGGGTGCGGCAGGATGTCGTCGCTGGGCTGGCAGAACAGGTTGACCGGCGCCTCGATCTCGTTGAGGTCCAGGTCGGTGCGCACGCCAGCGACCTGCAGGGGCCGGTCGCAGCGCGGATTGATGCCGGTGGTTTCGTAGTCGTGCCAGAAAATGCTGGAGCTCACGGCGGCTTCATCCTGAAAGGGAAACCGCCGAGTCTACCTCATGCCGACGCCGGCAACGGGCGGAAACTGAAGTAGTTGCGCAGCGCCCCCACCAGCTCCTCGTACTCCGGCGGCGCCTGCAACAGCATGAAACCGGAGTCGAAAAAGCCGGGACTTTCGTCCTCGTGACACCACAGGCAACTGGCGGTGATATTGATGCGCTGCCAACCACCGGCCTGGCCGGGGATCCTCAATTGCAGCTCGAAATCAGGGCCTACCAGCAACGGCAGGGTGCTGATCAGCATGAGACCGTCTTCCGACGCGTTGCCCAGGTAACCGATGGGCTGATCGGTGAAACGGTTGTAGACCTTGAGGAAGTAGGGAAGCAGGTGACGCTCGATTCGGCGCTCGGTATACATGGCAAAGGATCGCAATGGATAACCCTTTGAGCAGGGTCGCGCTAGTGCCGTCTTGTGCAGGTGCACGCTCTTTGTACACAGTCTGTTTCATTCAGAGTAGCGCAGACCAGGGCAAGGCTTCCAGCGGAAATTGCCCTGGCGGTCAGTCAGCGCAGCGGTGCCAGCGGCGCCGGACGGGCCACCGCGCTTTCACCCTCGCGATAATGTCCAAGCTGCTCAAGCGTTTGCAGGCGGGCACGGGCACGGTAGGCGTATTCGTTCCGCGGGTACTGCTGGATGATGTACTGGTAGGTCTGGGCGGCATCGACGAACAGCTTCTGCCGCTCCAGGCACTGCCCGCGCAGCATCGCTGCCTCCGGCCAGATGAACGGCCGCGCGCGGCTGGTGCGATCGACCTGCGAAAGCTCCAGGGTGACCCGCTCGCAATCGCCACGATCGTAGGCACGGTAGGCATTGTTCAGGTGATGGTCCATGGACCAGCGGGTGCAGCCGACGACACTGGTCGCAAGGGCCAAGACAATCAGGACGCGCATGAGGGGTCTCCTTTGGATAGACACTGTATCGGCGGCGGAAAGCAATTCTTCAGTCTTTGCCTGCAAGCCTCAAGCGGCAAGACGCTGCGCGGTTCGCTCCGTCCTGTAACCTGCCCCTTGTAGCGTGCAGCTCTCCGGCCCGTTCAAACGCCCGCCCTGCCCCCTCCCAAGGTAGTGCAAAGGAACAATGACTACAGCGTTTTTCAGGAGTAGCCTTTCGCTGCGCTTCACTACAGGAGTCTGTGCATGACCATCCGCCGTACCAAAATCGTCGCCACCCTCGGCCCCGCCAGCAATTCACCGGAAGTACTCGAACAACTGATCCTCGCCGGCCTGGATGTCGCCCGCCTGAACTTCTCCCACGGCACTCCGGACGAGCACAAGGCGCGCGCTCGCCTGATCCGTGACATCGCGGCCCGTCACGGCCGTCACGTGGCATTGCTGGGCGACCTGCAGGGTCCGAAGATCCGCATCGCCAAGTTCAGCAACAAACGAATCGAACTGAAGGTGGGCGACCGCTTCACCTTCTCCACCGCGCACCCGCTGACCGCCGGTACCCAGGAAATCGTCGGCATCGACTATCCGGACCTGGTGAAGGACTGCGGCGTCGGTGACGAACTGCTGCTCGATGACGGCCGCGTGGTCATGCGCGTCGAGACCGCCACCGAAGACTCGCTGCACTGCGTGGTGCTGATCGGCGGCCCGCTGTCCGACCACAAGGGCATCAACCGCAAGGGTGGCGGCCTGACCGCGCCGGCCCTGACCGAGAAAGACAAGGCCGACATCAAGCTGGCCGCGGAAATGGACCTGGACTACCTGGCCGTCTCCTTCCCGCGTGATGCGTCCGACATGGAATACGCCCGTCGCCTACGCGACGAAGCCGGCGGCAGCGCCTGGCTGGTGGCCAAGATCGAACGCGCCGAAGCCGTGGCCGACGACGAGACCCTCGACGGCCTGATCCGCGCCAGTGACGCGGTGATGGTGGCCCGTGGCGACCTCGGCGTGGAAATCGGCGATGCCGAGCTGGTGGGCATCCAGAAGAAGATCATTCTGCACGCGCGTCGCCACAACAAGGCGGTGATCGTCGCCACCCAGATGATGGAGTCGATGATCCAGAACCCGATGCCGACCCGCGCGGAAGTCTCCGACGTGTCGAACGCGGTACTGGACTACACCGACGCCGTCATGCTCTCTGCGGAAAGCGCCGCCGGCGCCTACCCGCTGGAAGCGGTGCAGGCCATGGCGCGGATCTGCCTGGGCGCGGAAAAGCACCCGACCAGCAAGACCTCCAGCCACCGCATGGGCACCCAGTTCAGCCGTTGCGACGAGAGCATCGCGCTGGCGGCCATGTACACCGCCAACCACTTCCCGGGCGTGAAGGCGATCATCGCCCTGACCGAAAGTGGCTATACCCCGCTGATCATGTCGCGGATCCGTTCCTCGATCCCGATCTTCGCCTTCTCCCCGCACCGCGAGACCCAGGCCCGCGTGGCCATGTTCCGCGGCGTCTACACCGTGCCATTCGACCCGGCGGCGCTGCCACCGGAGAAGGTCAGCCAGGCGGCGGTCGACGAACTGCTCAAGCGCGGCGTGGTCGAGCAGGGCGACTGGGTCATCCTGACCAAGGGCGACAGCTACCACACCATCGGTGGCACCAACGGCATGAAGATCCTGCATGTCGGTGATCCGCTGGTCTGATCTGCTTGCTGTGAATGAAAACGCCCGGACTTGAGCCGGGCGTTTTTGTTTTGAGCGACTGCGGCCCCTGTGGGAGCGGGTTTACCCGCGATTGCGCCGGTGAATCCACTACAGTCATCGCGGGTAAACCCGCTCCCACAAGGAACGCGGTCGCTTTCGGAATTCAGGCATGCCCGACGAACAGATCCGAATACACCTGGTTCCTCGGCACCCCCGCCAAAAACAACCTGCGCGAAAACTGCTCGACGCTCCCCGGCGATCCGCACACCAGCGCCACCGTCTGCCGCGACTGCACCTTCAACGCCGCCAGCGCCGCCTGCAGGTCATCCGGGGTGACCAGTTGCACCTGCAACTGCGGATGCTGCGCTACCCGCTCCATCAGTTCCCCAGCCAGATAATGCCCGGCCTCATCCCGCGCCAGATGCAGCACACGAATCGGCCCGTGATGCCCCTGGCGCAGCGCCTCGCGCAGAATGCCCCACAACGGCGCCAGCCCGGTGCCGGCGGCCAGCAGCCAGAGCGGTCGATCCTGCCAGTCCGGGTCGTAATGCAGGGCGCCGGCGCGCAGCTCGCCGAGACGCAGCACCGCCCCCGCGCGCAACTGCCGCGCCGGCGTGCAGAACGCGCCCGGCTGCCGGCAGTCGATATGGAACTCCAGCCAGGAATCCTCCCCCGGCACGCTGGCCAGTGAGTAGGGACGCGTCACGCCCGCTTCGTTCCACAGCAGCAGGTGCTGCCCTGCCTGGTAGCGCAGGCCGTTCAACGCTTGCAGGCGCAGGCGCAGCACTTCGCCGAACCAGTCCGCCGCCACGACCTGCGCCGGCTGCCCGTCACGCGTCGGGTCGAACAGCGCCACCCGCAGATCACCGCCGACCCGGCACTGACACGCCAGGCGCCAGCCCTGCTCGCGTTGCGCCGCGCTCAAGGCCTCGGGCCGACCGCCCTCCGGCTCACCGTCCACGCAACGCACCAGGCAGGCGTGACAGCTCCCCGCCCGACAGCTGTAGGGCACGCCACAGCCCGCATCATTCAGGGCATCGAGCAGGTTGCTGCCGGGCGCCACGGACCAATGGCGCTCGCCGACATGCAGTTCAGGCATTGCAGTTCATCTCCACGGAATATTCATGCGCCAATCTAGGCTCGTTCTGATCGACAGGCCAAGAGAAACAGCAAAAACGATGCCGTGCGATCACCGACCATGGTTGGACCACTGGCGCGTGTACCGACGGCCGAGGCGCGCTATACTGCCGCGCCTTTTTTGCGTCGGACATATTGTCGCGGCGCGTCTGAAAGGTCGTTTCGACACCTCGGCCTGTCCGCGTCGGAATACCTATTGAATGTTCCCGTGTTTAAGAGGAGCGCGCTGCATGACCGTGATCAAGCAAGACGACCTGATTCAGAGCGTCGCCGATGCCCTGCAATTCATTTCGTACTACCACCCCGTCGATTTCATCCAGGCGATGCACGAGGCCTACCTGCGCGAAGAGTCGCCGGCCGCGCGTGATTCCATCGCCCAGATCCTGATCAACTCGCGCATGTGCGCCACCGGCCACCGGCCGATCTGCCAGGACACCGGTATCGTCACCGTGTTCGTCCGCGTCGGCATGGACGTGAGCTGGGACGGCGCCACCATGAGCGTCGACGACATGATCAACGAAGGCGTGCGTCGCGCCTACAACCTGCCGGACAACGTCCTGCGCGCCTCGATCCTGGCCGACCCGGCAGGTGCCCGCAAGAACACCAAGGACAACACCCCGGCGGTCATCCACTACTCCATCGTCCCGGGCAACACCGTGGAAGTGGACGTTGCGGCCAAGGGCGGCGGCTCCGAGAACAAGTCGAAGATGGC